>Ga0209203_1000111_pt1 | contig 67324 bp, 61 predicted proteins | sample AD_UKC109_MetaG_FD_184423 | JGI IMG/M metagenome (GOLD analysis project Ga0209203, IMG submission 184423) | Active sludge microbial communities of municipal wastewater-treating anaerobic digesters from Hong Kong - AD_UKC109_MetaG (SPAdes)... | ecosystem: Engineered > Bioreactor > Anaerobic >... | reverse complement strand
AATGGGGACCGGACGAATCGATTTTCGATCCGCAATCGTCGGTCTATTATCCGACCTTCGAATACATACTTTTCCGTCGGCCCTACAAGAAAATCTACACCTTCGCCGACAAGAACATCGACTATCAGAATTTGCCCGCAGCCTTCGAATTTCTGGAAACCAATCCGCCGGAGTTGGCCGAGAAGTTCGACGTCAAGGGCGTCTGGCCGATGCCCGACGGCACCGAGGCCGTGCTGCTCAAACGCAAGCTGGGATTGACGCTGCCGAGCGCGCCCTGACGTGTTTCACCGCTGCCGGCAAAAAAAGACGGTCTCGCGCTGCACGCGGTAGAGCGTACGCTCATCGACGGTCAACTCGTCGAACAGCTCAAAGGGCATCCCAAAGTATAAATTGGGACGCCCCTGCTGTCTTGAGGTTTCCTAACCTAACATTCAGGCAGATTCCCAAGATTGTCCTTTTTGACGCTGTTACCATCCGTCCTGATGTACTTTCCATCGACCGTATGGACATGATCACCCAATTTCCATGTCCCATTTTGGTAATAGGCTGTCCATATATCCTTTTTCATAGTATCGATGTAGTAAACTACTGTACTTTTTGCATAGGAGGACGTTGATCCTGATAGTGTTGTTGCCATCCCTACACTTTCAATCACCCCTGAGCTGTCTTCCTTCTTGCACTTGATGTAGTAATCTGCCATTTGATAAACTCCTTTTTCGTGGTGTAATCTTTGGTGATCACACCTGTTGATAAAATTGGCCGAAATCACTTTGACCTGAATATGATATCGTCCATTTCAGTTGTGTATGCACCAAGTAGGCAATTTTTCGCCATGAAGATTACAAATAATTATCCCTGACGGAAAAAACTCTCTTGAGGAGAGCATATAACTATGAAGGGATTGCAATGAGCGAATCGTTAAATCCTAAATCTGAAAGGATTTACATATCATTAGGAGAAATTGCTGACATCCTAGATCAGGAGCTTCCTAGGATGCTTCCACGTTTGCGACTTTTTGCCGAGCATTATGCACGTTGTATAGCCTATTGTTGCGATGGAGCTTGGCAAGCAGATGACCTTGTCGATGAATCGCTTAAACGAATTTTAAGTGGTAAGCGAAAATGGGACCGTTTAACATGTCCGTCCCTTTACGAATTTCTTAAAGGTGTTATTCGAAGCACAGCAACCGTTCAAAAGAAAAAAACTAAAACTCATTTTACAACTCATCCAAATAATTCCATTGGTTGTGATAGTGCGATCAGCAATAACTCAAACAGTTCTCATTTAAACAATCCTGAACAGCGGATTTTAAATATGGATCATTTACAGAAGGTTCGTTCTAAAATCGAAACTCAGTTCTCAGACGATGATGAGGTTCAACTTCTAATAATGTCTTACGAGGATGGCTTGTTTGCTCCCCGAGAGATTGCAGAAGCGACTGGGATATCAATTGGCAATGTTAATAACGCGAAACGACGCTTACATCGAGCAACCCAGACACTTTTAACTGCAGATACTGACACTCGTCGAAAGAAAAAAGAGGTCCGGCATGCCAAAGACTGATAATGATAAATTACTTAATTTTTTATTTGGAGCTTCAGATCCCGATTGCTTTACTGACGAGGAAGTCCGTACTCAACTACTTACTTATGGCATTAACGACACTCAATATATCAAGTCCGTAATGAAGAATCTCGAACCACATCTTTCTGCGGCAAGGCGGACACGATTGGATAAAGCATATGAAGCGAGAATTTCTCAAGTCTCATCGCCAATTAAAGATGAAATTGCCACCTTTGTGCAAAGTCTGTCTATTGATAGCATAAGAAAGCACCTCATTAAATTACAATCCGAATCTACTGGCAAACTAGCTTTCTCATTCCGAGAATTGAATGAACTTACCGAACAAGACATACGCAGCCTTTATATTGACATTCTTGTTTCACAAAAAATTGAGAATAGAAATTGAAGTAATGGGACGTGATTTACCCTATGAACTTAGACCAGCTGAAAGTGCAGCCTCACAGCTATTAAAAAGGTTTGGCGTTGTTTCACCAGAAGACATTAGGTTGGAAGATATTGCTTACGCGCTAGGTTTAGAAATAGCTACAGGAGATATTTCAGGCTCTACCGCGCGCTTGGTGCGATACGGCGATCGTGGCGTAATCCGAATATCTAAAAAAGGATCCTATGAAGGTAAAAGACGTTTCAGCATTGCCCATGAGATAGGTCATTTTGTTCTTGAGCATCAGGGCAAATCAATTTTAGGTTGTAGCGATAAGGATTTCCTTCAATGGTATAAAGGTTCACCTCACGAAGCAGCTGCCAATGTTTTTGCTTCGGAACTTCTTATGCCTGAGACTATGATTCGAGAGCTATGCGAAGTGTCCCCGGTAAATCTAAACCCAATACGAAAATTGAGCAATCAATTTGACGTATCACTTACTGCGGCTGCCATTCGTTTCGTTCGGTTTGCTAGTGAGATGTGCGCTATCGTGTATGCAGAAAATGGAATAATTAAGTGGAGCACTTCAAGTAAAGATTTTTGGCCTCGATTACTGAGGGCAGGCTCCCCTCTTAATAAATATTCTCTAGCATACGACTTCTTCAAGCATCAAAAATCTTGGAAGGAGCCTGAAGGCGTCCGAGCAGAAGCATGGCTGGACGATCCCTCTCGGCTAGGTGAAAGAGAAATCATTGAAAACACGTTTGGATCTGAAAGGTTCGGATACACCTTAACTATTCTCTGGCTAGAATCCCGATAATCAAAAAAAAGGGAACCGCTCGGCGCCGATAAGCGCACTGCACGGTTCCCCGAAAAACGACCCCAACGGGATTCGAACCCGTGTTGCCGGCGTGAAAGGCCGGTGTCCTGACCGGGCTAGACGATGGGGTCACAGTTGCGAAAAAGCGTTACCCAGTAGGCTGGGTAGATGAGCCGTCAGGGACTCGAACCCTGGGCCTACGGATTAAAAGTCCGTTGCTCTACCGACTGAGCTAACGGCTCAAAAGTGGCGCACATCCTATGGACGGGACGGCTGCTTGTCAAGCACATAATTGACTCTTTATTTTAAAAAATCACCCCACCCCGGAACAGGCAAAAATGGCTGAAATTTTGCCGCTGAACGGGTGGGCATCTTGCGCGGCGGGCAAGTTGTGGTAATTATCTAGTTAGTACCATTTACCGGAGGCGCGACCATGCCGCTGCAATTTACCGATGAGCGCGAGCTGTTGTCCTATGCGATTCACAAAGAGGAAAGCGCCCACCGCTTCTACCGGAGTCTGGCCGAGACGATCCAGAATCCGGAAGCGGCGCACGTCTTCGCCGATCTCGCCGTCGACGAAGCCAACCACCGCCGCCAGTTGGAGACGCTTTGGAACGCGATCGACCCCAAGCCGTTTACGATCGACGAAGAGAAGATCGACGTGCGTCCCCCGGTAATTCACAAACAGGCGGGCGCGGTGCAGGCGCTCGATCTGGCCCTGGACGCCGAAACGGCCGCGGCCAAATTTTACGAGCTCACCGCCCGGAGCAGTCAGGACCCCGCCCTGCGGCGCTTGAGCGTGGAACTGGCCAAGCAGGAATGGGGGCACTACGAGACCCTTAGCGCGGAAAAAAACGCGATCATTGAATCGTTTTATTGGTTCGATGTGGAATACAGCGCTTACGTGGAGGATTGATTATGGCTCAACTGTATGCCGGCCTGACGGTCATCGAAATTCTGGGCGTGGCGGTCAAAAAGGAAATCGACGCGGCGAAGTTCTACCGCGACCTGGCCGCGCGCATTCCCAATCCCATCATTCAGGAACGTTTTTTGACCCTGGCCAAGGAAGAGCGCCGGCATCGCGCGCTGTTGCAAATGGAATACAAACGCCTGACCGGCGAGACAAAAATTCCCGTGCCGCAAGGCAAATACAAACAACCGGAATCGTTCGACTGGGACAAAGCCTCCCTGGAAGACGCATTGAACTATGCGATTCGCGCCGAACGCGACGCGCAAAAGCTGTACGCCGCCGCGGCCAAAACCAGCACCGACCCCCGCGGCAAACGGATGCTCGATTACCTCGTGGAATTTGAAAAGGGTCACGAACGAATGCTGGTGAGCGAGTTGAATTTCTATAAGAAGGCGCCGCTTTGGTTCGAGGAACAGGAGGATATGCTCCACGTCGGTCCTTGATTGAACGGAGAGGATGTGAACTCCTCGCAAGCGGATAACTCGCTGAAGAAACATCCCTGCGCCGATTGCCGGGTTTGCCAGTGGTGCAGCGACGCGCGTTGCGCCTCGTGCCTGGGGATGGAAAAGCAAACGCCCCGACTGAGCATGTCCGAGCAAATCGCGCTGTACGAGCGCCTCAATCGGGAAGCGCGCGAGAGTAAATGCACTTGCGGTTGCGCCGACGAGAACAACCGATAAACACGTCGCGTCGGAAACGCCAATTGCCTTGACAAGCAAACTGACGAACGGTATCAGCAAACGACAACCAAAAAATTGTGATTCGAGGTGGAAATATGTCCAGCAAATACAGTGCCGTGGAAATCTGCCGCATCGGCGTTCAGTTGGAGCGGAACGGTCATATTTTCTATACCAAGGCCGCGAACATGACCACCGATGAGGAATTCAAGAAAGTCCTGCTGCGGCTGGCGCAGGACGAACTGGAACACGAGCGCGCCTATCGCCGCATCATGGAGGAATTGGAGAAAGAAGATCCGCAAACCTGCTGCTTCGACCAGGAGTATTACGATTACATTCAATCGGTGGCCGATCGGCGCATTCTGACCGACGAAGCGGGCATCGAAGCGTTGATCAGCGGCATCTCCAGCGCGATCGAATTTCTGGAAATGGCGATGAAGTTCGAGGAAAACGCGATCTTTTATTTCACCGAAACCAAGCGATTCGTGCGCGATTACGACGTCGCGCTACTCGACCAGTTCATTCAATATGAAAAGGATCACTGGAACATTCTCAACGAACGCCGCAAAAAGTTGTTGGCCGAAGGATAAGCCAAGGGAGCCGAAGAATGGGTGAAAAGACCGATGCCAATCTGAAAAAAGCGTTTCAGGGCGAAGCCGAAGCGTACTTTCGCAATCGCGCATTCGCCGACCAGGCCGACAAGGAAGGCTATGGGCAGATCGCGCACATGTTCCGCGCCATCGCCGAAGCCGAAGCGGTGCACTGCCGCAACGCGCTGAAGCTGCGCGGCATCATCAAGGATACCGAAACCAACCTCACCACCGCCTTCGAACGCGAGTTGATGGCCAAGAACGACCACTATCCGGGAATGATCAAGCAGGCGGAAGAGGAAGGCGTCAAACCGGCGGCGATCATCTTCGCCCGCGCCCGTGACGTCGAAGAGATGCACGCCGGCATCTATAAAAAGGCGTTGGATCACCTGATGGAAGAACGTCAAACCCAATACTTCATCTGCTCGGTGTGCGGCTACGTGGCCGACGGGGCGATCCCCGACAAATGCCCGGTCTGCGAAGCCGCCCCGGAAAAATTCTTCGAGGTGAAATGATGGAACGCATCAGCAAAATCGTCAGCGGCATGCCGTTGGCCGAAATTTACGCCTTCGCCATCGAGCGCGAAGTCGAAGCGCAACTGTTCTACAAAGACGCGTTGGACATCGTGCGCGATCCCGGCGCGCGGACCATGCTCGGCGACCTGCACAAGCAGGAAATCATGCACGAGAAAATGCTGCGGCAGGCGCAGGAGCGCGGCAAAGTCGAGATCATCGGCAAGCCGCGCGGGCTGACCGACCTGGGGCTGGCCGATTTGCTGCCGGCCGTGGAGATCGGCTCCAAATCGACGCCGCAGGAAATTCTGATGGCGGCGATCAAGAAGGAAGCCTTCGCCGTCGAGATGTACAACGCGGCCGTCGCGGCGACCGACGATGCGGACGCGATCGAGCTGTTCACGCACCTGGTCAAGGAAGAAACCAACCACAAGGTGATTCTGGAAAATCTGTACGACGAAAATATTTTAACGAATAATTAAACTATTTTCGTCGCGTCCAGCGTCGGACGATCTCCGCCAGCGCTTGGGGATCGAGCGGCTTGGAAATGTAATCGTCCATGCCCGCGGCCAGGAAACGCTCGCGGTCGCCGTTCATTGCATAGGCGGTCATCGCCACCAGCGGCACGTGCTTATCTTCCGGCTTGTGTCGTCGCAGATCGTCGGCCACCTCGATGCCGTTTTTGCCCGGCAGCTTGCCGTCGACGAACACGATGTCGTACTCGTTCTCCCGCCACTTGGCCAGGCCCTGCTCGCCGTCGCCGGCGATATCCACCGCGCACCCGATGGCTTCGAGCATCTTGCCGGCAATGATTTGGTTGACCTCGTCGTCCTCGATCAACAATACCGACACCCGCTCACGGGATGGGACCTTTTGTTCCGGCGCCGCCTTTTCCGTCGCCTCCGCTTCGCTCACCTGGTGGCAGATGCGCATCGGCAGGCGGAAGACGAAGGTCGAGCCATGCCCCACCCGGCTGGTCACCGCAATCGATCCGTTCATCAACTCCGCCAACTGCCGGCTGATGGCCAGGCCCAGCCCGGTGCCGCCGGCCGGTTGTTCCGCCGCCTGCCCCACCTGGGTGAATTTATCGAAAATCGATTCAAGCTGATCTTCCGGAATCCCGACGCCGGTGTCTTCGACCTCGATGTCGACTTCCATCTGCTCGTCGGCTGTCGGGCGACCGGCGATCCGCACGGACACCCTGCCGTGCTCGGTGAACTTCACGGCGTTTCCGACCAGGTTGGTCAGCACCTGCCGAATGCGCACGGGATCGCCTTCGAGACACTCGGGCAGGGAATCGTCGTAATGAACCGTCAGCGCAATCTCCTTTTTGCGCGCCTCGGCGGCCATTAGCGTGGCGACCTCCTCAACGGTTTCCTTGAGATTGAACGGTTTGATGGCGATGCGCGTTTTGCCCGCGGCAAGGCTGGAGTAGTCGAGAATGTCGTTGAGAATCGCCATCAACGATTCCGCCGAACGTAACGCCAATTTCGTATGTTCGGCCTGCGAGTCGGTCGTGAATTCCTCGCCGAGCAGCCGCAACATGCCCAGAATGCCGGACAACGGCGTGCGGATTTCGTGGCTCATATTGGCCAAAAATTCGCTCTTGGCGTAATTGGCGCGCTCGGCCGCCTCTTTGGCGATGCGCAATTCCTCTTCGCGCTGCCTGCGCCGGTCGATGTCGCGCACGACCGCCAACACGCGCGGAACGCCATTGAGCACGCAATGGCGCAAATACACTTCCACCCAAAAGAGCTGACCGTTCTTTTTGCGCACCAGCCATTCGAAGAACATTTCGCCCTTTTCGACCGCTTCCTTGATCTTTTCCAGCGCCGCTTCGGCGGTGAACGGCGGAATGGTCGAGCACATGTTGTCGCTGGTCATCGCTTCGATTTCGTCGGGTGAATAGCCGTACATCTCCTTCACCCGGCCGTTAACCTCGACCACGCGCCCGGTTCCCACCTCGTGAATCATGATCATGTCGTTGGACGATTCGAAAATCTCCTTGTAGGTCACGGCGGCCTGCTTGGTCAGCTCGCGTTTTTCCGCTTCGATCGCCCGGTTGCGCTTGCGACCGAGATAGGAGACGGTGCCGAGATAAAAAGGCGCGGCGATCAGCAGGACGATCGCCAGGATCGACCAGAGCGGGAGCAGGCGCCGGCGGTCGATCGAGTACATCAATTTCCAGGAGCCGAACTCGTCACGCAGTTCCAAATTGCGCAGGATGATCGAGTAACGGCCTTCGTCGAGAAGGATATCCCCTCCGACCAGCGAGGGATTGAGCCGCTCCGGCGAATGATCCTTGAACAGATTGCCGAACTGGCTGCTGTTGCGCAGAGCGTTCAATTCCGTTTCGGTCAGCGGATAGGCTTCACGGAAAATCCAATCCGGTCGATTGGCGGCGAAAATGATCCCCTGCGAGGAAATCATGGCGATGGGCGAGGATACTTCCCGAAACCAATTGTCGACCGTTTCCATGCCCATCTTGATCACGGCCACACCGACGATCTCGTGAATCGGCCCTTCCTTCTCGCGGAATATGGGCGAGGAATAATACAATCCGCGCTCGTTCGTGGTGACGCCGAACGCCGGATACACCACGTTGCTACCCTTCATCGCCTCACGGAAATACGGCCGAAAGGAGTAATTCTTCCCCGTCAGGGTCTGCCCGTCGCCGTACCGGGTGGAAATGACCACCGTACCCGAGTGATCCAGGATGTACACAAGTGCCGCTTGGAAATCGGTTTTGATCTGCTCCAGCGAGGCCTGAAGATTTTTGTTGTCCGGCTCGAGGTCCCCCGCCACCACTTCCTTGGCCCGCCGGGTGGAAACGCCCAATGCTCGGGCCGTGCCGCGAATTTCGTTGTAAACGGTGATCTGATCCAAGGCGTGCGTGAAAAAGTACGATTCGCGTTCAAGATGCTGTTGGTGGTAGGCCATTACAATTTTGTAGGCGAAAAAAAGGACCAGCGTGACGGTCAAAAGAAACAGCAAGACCGCCCAGACGATGATTCGGCCCTTATCGATGCCGAAAAATCGCGATCGTGAAGCGGCATTAGGCGCTTTTCTCGTTGATTGGTCTCCCGGTTCCAAAATCAACATCTCCCGCCATGAACGCTTTCATTAACTATAATTCCAATATTTTATTCCTGGTAGGGATCTTCTCAAATAATACGCCATGGCCCGAAATCATCCAATCGATTTTTCAGCTATTTTGCACGGATATTGGTCCCCGTTTTGCCGATAATTTCGTCTTGACAGCCTTCCGATCATAGCCTACACTCCGATCAGAGTGTTGCCAGAGCCTATACGGAGTCCACATGGATAAAGTAACGATTAAGATACCGCGTCAGCTTTATGAGAAAATCCAACTCCTGGTCGAGGACTCGGGATTCTCGAGTCCGACCGAGTTTATCACCTACGTGCTGCGCGATCTGGTTGGCGAGCAACTCAAGGAAAAGCAAGTGGAAAAGGGAGCCGGCGATCTGACCAACGAGGAGATCGCGGCGATCAAACAGCGACTGCGCAATCTGGGATACCTGTAGGAAGGAGCGAACGAGATGATCAGACCGCACGGCGGACGATTGATAGACCGGCATGCCAAAGGCGAAATGCGCGAGGCGATGCTCGCCAAGGCGAACGAACTGCCGAAAATCCAGGTCAATGAGCGCGAATTGGCCGACATCGAGATGATCGGTTGCGGCGCGATGAGCCCGTTGGAAGGCTTCATGAATCGCGACGACTACCTGGGCGTGCTCAACAATATGCACCTGGCGTCCGGTCCGGTGTGGACCTTGCCGATCACCCTTTCGGTGAAGCCCGGCGACGATCGTCAGTACAAAATCGGCGACCAGATCGCCCTGGTCGATCAGGACACCATCCTGGCCGTGATGGACGTCGAAGACGTTTATCAGGTCGATCATCTCGAAGAAGCGAAAAAGGTGTATCTGACCGACGATCCGGCTCACCCCAGCGTGGCGTTTTTGCAGTCGCTGACCGATACCTACCTCGGCGGGCCGATCACGGTGCTCAACAAAGTGCAGCACCCGGACTTCAACGAATTCCGGCTCGAGCCGAAGGAAACGCGCGTGCTGTTCAAGGCCAAAGGCTGGAACAGCATCGTCGCCTTCCAGACCCGCAACCCGATTCACCGCGCGCACGAATACCTGCAGAAATGCGCGCTGGAACAGGTCGACGCGCTGCTGATTCACCCGCTGATGGGCGCGACGAAAAAAGGCGACATCCCCGGCGACGTGCGCATGGCCTGCTACAAGGCGCTGATCGACGGCTATTACGCCAAGGAGCGCGTGGCCGTTTCGATCTTCCCGGCGGCGATGCGCTACGCCGGTCCGCGCGAGGCGATCTTCCACGCGCTGGTGCGCAAAAACTACGGCTGCACGCACTTCATCGTCGGCCGCGACCACGCCGGCGTGGGCACCTACTACGGCACCTACGACGCGCAGTACATCTTCGACAATTTCACCCGCGAGGAAATCGACATCACGCCGATGATGTTCGAGCACTCCTTCTTCTGCAACGCCTGCGGCAACATGGCCTCGATCAAGACCTGCCCGCACGGCAAGGAAGAGCACGTATTCCTTTCCGGCACCAAGGTGCGTGAAATGCTCGCCGCCGGACAGCGCCCGCCCCAGGAATTCACCCGGCCGGAAGTGGCGGACATCCTGATGAAGTTCTATCAGAGCGAAGAGGCGTAGGAGGCGGCCGTGAAAAAACTGGTCATCATCGGTTTGGATTGCGCCGATCCGCGTTTGGTTTTCGAGCAGTTCGTCGACGTCATGCCGCACACCAAGCGGTTGATGGAGCGCGGCGTGTACGGCCCGATGCGCAGCACCGACCCGCCGATCACCGTGCCGGCCTGGACCGCGATGCTCACCAGCAAGGATCCGGGCACGCTGGGCTTCTACGGCTTCCGCAATCGCGCGGACTACGGCTACAAGGCGCTGTACTTCGCCAACAACGATTACGTGAAGGAAAAGCGCGCCTGGAATTACCTGTCGCGCAATCGCCTGAGCAGTTTCATCCTCGGCGTGCCGCAAACCTACCCGCCCAAGTCGTTGCGCGGAACGCTGGCCGCGAGCTTCCTCACCCCGAACAAGGAAGTGCAGTGGACCTACCCGGTCGAGGCGGCGGCGCAGATCGACGCGTGGGCCGGCGGCGACTACATCATCGACGTCAAGGACTTCCGCACCGAGGACAAGGACTGGCTGCTGGAGCAGATCTACAAAATGACCGAGCGCCGCTTCAAGGTGTTCCGCGAAGCGCTCAAGGCCAATGAGCACGACTTCTACATGATGGTCGAGATGGGCGTGGACCGCATCCATCACGCCTTCTGGCGTTATCACGCCAAGGATCATCGCTTGTATGAAGCCGGTCACAAATACGAGTTCGCCATCCGCGACTACTACAAGTACCTCGACGAACGCATCGGTGAACTGCTGGAAGCGATCGACGACGAAACCGCCGTGATGATCGTTTCCGACCACGGCGCGCGTACGATGGTCGGCGCGATCTGCATCAACGACTGGCTGATCGAAAAAGGCTGGCTGACGCTCAAAGAGCAGCCGACCGGCGCCACCAAGTTGAAGATGGACATGATCGATTGGTCCAAAACCAAGGTCTGGGGCGAAGGCGGCTACTACAGCCGGATCTTCTTCAACGTCAAAGACCGCGAGCCCGAGGGCATCATCGATCCGGCCGACTACGCCTCCTTCCGCGACGAAGTGCAGCGCGAGATGGAAGCGATCGTCGACGAAAAAGGCGTGAACATCGGCACCAAAGTGCTGCGACCGGAAAACGTCTACAAAACCGTCAACAACGTCGCGCCCGACCTGATCGTCTACTTCGGCGATCTGGCCTGGCGCAGCGCGGGCTCGGTCGGCGGCGGTCAAATCCACATCTTCGAAAACGACACCGGCCCCGACGACGCCAACCACGACTACAACGGCATTCTCGTCTGCGCTTTGCCGGGCGAGCTCAAACCGAAACAACTGAAACAATATTCGATCTACGACGTCGCTCCCACGATCCTCGATTTCTTCGGCATCGACATCCCGGACGACATGATCGGATCCAGCATTCTGTAAGAGAGGAAGAAATCATGCGCAAAGGATTCACCGTTTGGTTCACCGGCCTTTCCGGCAGCGGCAAAAGCACCCTCGCCCAGATGGTCGAGGAAACGCTGCTCGAACGCGGCATGAACGTCGAAGTGCTCGACGGCGACGTGGTTCGCACCAACCTGAGCAAGGGCCTGGGCTTCTCCAAGGAAGACCGCGACATCAACATCCGCCGCATCGGCTTCGTTTGCAACCTGTTGACCCGCAACGGCGTGGCCGCCATCGCCGCCGCGATCAGCCCCTATAAGGCCATTCGCGACGAAAACCGTGCGCTGATCGGCCGGTTCGTCGAAGTGTATTGCGAAGCGCCGATGGACACCCTGGTCGAACGCGACGTGAAGGGCCTGTACAAAAAAGCGCTGGCCGGCGAAATCAAAGGCTTCACCGGCGTGGACGATCCCTACGAAGCGCCGGTCAATCCGGAGATCGTGGTCAACACCGCCGCCGAATCGGTGGTCGAGTCGCACGACAAGATCATCCGCACCCTCGAACTCATGGGCTATATTCCGGCCGACGAAAACGCCGACTACAGCGAGGAAGAGGAAGAGAAGATCAAAAAACGCTTGAAGGATCTCGGTTACCTGTAAACACAAATAACGTCACGTTTCCCTAACGAAACGCCCGGTGGACGCTCTGGCCGCTGTTTTCCCACCGGGCGTTCCCATTTAAACGAAAAGCCGCCCGCCTCATGGCGAGCGGCTGATTTTTTGGCGAAGGATTTTTACTCTTCGAGCGTCTGCAGGCCCGACAGACGCATCACGCGCGCCGGCCGGCCGTAGTAGGTTTCAGCGCCGCAATAGGCGGTCAGGCCGCCGACCAGGTAGCCGTTGTCCTCCTTCGCGGTCAGCGCCATCGAATAGGACATCGGCAGGTCGCCGCACCTGCCGCCGCTCACCGCCGGCCCCTGGAACTTGAGGACGATCATCCGCCCCAGCGCTTCGGGGAAGCGAATCATCTTGCCCGCGCCTTCCAGCGGCACGTCGGCCGTGATCACGTCGAAGGACTGCTTGGGCAAAAACTGACCGGTGAACGTGTCGTCGCTGTACTGCACCAGACGCAGGTGCGCGCGGAAATCGGTTTCGAAATCCATGTGCAGCAGGAAACGCCCGGTTTCCAACGGCGGCGGCGTATCGTCGTCGTCATCGTCATCGTCGGCGGGCGTCGTGTCGTCGTCATCGTCATCGTCGGCGGGCGTGTCGTCGTCCACGGCCGCATCGTTGTCGTCGTCATCGTCGTTTTTATCGCAGGCCGCCAGCGCGAAAATCAGCGCCGGCAACAGCATCAACAAAATCATCCAACCGCGTTTCATCGTCACCTCCTAGCGCGCCAACGTGGGATGCACGTTGATCGAATCGGCCAGCGCCAACGCCTGGGCATCGTCGCCGTTGATCAGATAGAAAATCCAGGTGATCGTTTCCGACCACGGCGGCGTGAGATCCTCGAAGGTCACGTCCGGATCGCTGTCGGTAATCCGCGCGGCCAGATGCACGTTGGCCATGTCCTTGACCACCCACCAGCCGCCGCCCAGGCCGACCAGACCGATCGGCGCGGGCATGTAAAAGTGGCCGTCCTCGAAGGTGAAGTCCGACCGCGTGTAGGTGCGGATTTCATCGTCGATCAGCGCGGTGGTCGTCAACACCTGATCGCCGCTGCCGGGGAAGGTGATGCTGTTTTCACGCGCCTCCTTGTCCTCGCCGGCGGTGAAGGCGATTTCCAGGCGATAGGTTTCCGGATCGTCGCTAACTTTGAACCAGCGCTCGGAGTGCTCGCGCTTCTTCGCCTTGACCGTGACGGCGAACGGGCCGCCGTCCACCTCTTCGCCCGGCCAGGAAAACTCGCCCGCGGTGACCGTACCGGCGGCGGTGTCGATGAGCACGTGCTCCATCTCCAAAGCCGCTTTGGCTTTCTCGATGATCTCGCGCGCCACGCGGATCGCCTCGGCGGCGCTGGCGATGGTGAACTCCACTTCGCCGCGATACGGATTGATGCCGGAGCCGTCGGAGACCTCGGCCATGAACAGTTGCCGCCACGCTTCGTCGAGCGTGTCGCGGTAATCCAGGCCGGCGACGGCGGCGGCCGTTTCGGCGGCCGTCAATTCCTTGTGGCCCGTCATGCACAGCGTGCGCACGTGATTGTCGCGTTCGTCCTTGCGCCACAGACCGCCGCGCCCGAGCCACATCGACACGCTTTCGGTGCTGCCCGGCTGCCACGTGCCGTCGAGCATGTTCGGCGGATCCTCCGGCTCGATGCCCAGGTCGATCAAATCCTCAACGTAATCGGCGATGCCGCTGATGACATAGTTCTCGTCGACCAACGATTGCAGGTTCGCCTCGTATTCCTCGACCGCGTCGTCGTTGGTGTGGAAGAACCAGGGGAAGTACGGATCCCAATCGCCGGTAGCCAGCAGCTCGCCGTCGCCCATGAACGTCCAGGTCGTTTTCACGCCGGTGGCCGCGTCGTCGACGCCCTTGCCAGCCTGTACGAGGTGAATGTTGCCGAAGGTGTAATACGGCTTGGCCGGTTCCTCGCCGTACTGGTACTTCCACAGGTTCTTCGGCCACGCCATGACCGTGTAACCGTTTTCCTCCATCCGCCGCGCCATACCCTGCGCACCCTGTCCTTCCTGACAGAACACCGCGCCCGCCAGCGGCAGATCGTATTCGGCGAACACCTCCAACGTGCGTTCGTTGCTGCGCCGCCAATCCTCATAGGGAAACGCGATGAACAACTGATCGGCGTAGTGGAAGCTGATCAACTCGACCTGCCCGCCCTGCGCCAGATCGTGCAACTGCGTCAGCACCTGCGGATGCCGCTCGGCGAGCACCTCGATGAAGTACGCCTGCAACTCCAGCGAGAGCGTCCAGTCCGGATGATCCTCCAACAGATCGAGAATCGGCTTAAAACTCTCGATGACGATCATGTCCTCGGCTTCGTCCGGACCGATTTCCCACAGCGGGTAGTCGACCGGCAGCGGCACGAAGCCGTACAGCCCGCCGATGACGTACTGGATGTTGAAGTGGAACACGCTCAGCGCGTATTTGTGTTCCTGCGCCGCGGCGGTCGTCGCGCCGACCAGCAGCGTCAGGAGCAGCACAATCAGAACAATTTGTTTTTTCATCATTCGTCACCCGTAATCAGTCCACGTTGGTAGAGCAGCCAATAGACATATAGGTATTCGGCGGAGAACTCGGAACGCTCCGAGGCGCCGTCGCGGTAACCGAAGGGAGAGTTGCGGAACATGAAATTGTCCACACCCTGCTCGAACAGCGGATAGCCGTAGAGGCTGAAGAAACGATCGTTGGACGTCCACCAGTCAAACTTCCACGGCAGCGACGGGAACGGGCTCAGGCTGAAGCCCGGGTTGATTTCCCAGTCGATATCGGTGTGCGTTTTCGGCGTGGGAAATTCGCGCAAGCGCCACAGGCCTTCTTCCAGCCGCGCCGCGTCCGGTTCGTCCCAGCCCATCGCAGCCATGGTGGTCAAAAACAGCGGCAGACGCGGCCCGTGCATCATCCAGTACGCGCGCTGGCAGCCATGGCGCAGTTCCGCGAGCGAATCGTCCTCCAGCAGTTCGGCCAGCCAGGTCAGCACGATCATCGATTGCGCGTTCAGATGATTGCCCGACCAGTCCGAGATGCCGTAGATGTAAAAACTGCCGTTGCCCAATTCTTCGAGGAACAGGTCGTAGAAGAAATTGTTGAGCAACTGGCGATACCTCTGCCGATAGGCGCTGTCGCCGTCGAGGTAGTACAGCAGCATATTCATTTTCATTTCGTTGATCATGCCGTCGGCGGCGTCGGGGTGGTGCTCTTCCAATTCGGCGAGCACGCGAATCATGTCGTCCACCAGGTCCGCGTAGCCCGGGTTATCCAGCAGCACCATGCCCGCGAAGAGGAAACCGATCTGATAGCCGTGCAGCATGTCGTTGTTGCCGCCGGGCAGGTAGTCGTAATTTTCATACGGCGCTTCGCCCTGCGCCCAACCGCCGGGCATGTTTTCGTCGTGCACGCGCAGGCTGCGCGCGAACGCGCCGACTTCCGGCACGATATCGTAGGCCAGCACCTGCCCGCGCGCGCAGGTCACCACGTGTTCGAGCGCCTCGGCCTCGCCGGTGGCCAGATAGCGCAGCGCCTGGCTGCCGATGTACACGCCGGTCCACAGCATGCTGGACATGTCGTCATGAAACACGAGGTCGTCGCCCTCGCCGGTGCTCGCGTTGATCATCCCCGCGCCGTTGATGTGCCGCGCGTGCATGTCGGCGTCGAAGTACGCCGCTTTCTCAGCCAGCGTCTGACGGTAGGCACGATTGCGCAGCCGCGTTTCGGCCAGGCTGACCGGATCGATCACCTTCTGGATCACGCGCAGCACGTTCGGATTCGCGCGATAAAAATCGAAGTCGGTGGGATCGAAGAAGATCGTATGCAGCGCCGACTGGAAATCTTCGCGATCGCGATAAGGATCCATTTCCTCGCGGTCGATGAAACCGCCGAACACGGCAAACAGCAGGTTGTGCAGACCGTCGCTGAGCGGCGCGTGCGTGGCGATGCGCTGGCGTTGATTCGTCCAGATCGGCGCATCGCCGTTCGCTTCGGTCCAGGTCCAGGTTTCCGTCGCGCTGATTGTCTCGCCGCCGGTAAAGGTTCCGCTGAACGCGCCCTTGCCCGTCGGCGCGAAGTTCGCGCTGACCGGCAGCGGATCGACCTCCTCCACATCGCGCGTGAAATCGTCGTAGGCGGTCATGAAGCCGATGCGCTCCAGCGAGGCGGAGGCGACAAAGGCGCTCAGGTCGCCGGTGACCTCGCCGCTCCACGCACTGGCGACGGCGTCGCCTTCGAAATCGGCGGCGGCGTATTCGATGGTCCTCGCAAACGCGACGCCCGTTTCGGTTTCGTAAATTTCCGCCCACCCGCTGTAGGCGCCGTATTGTTCGTCCTCGCCGCTGACCGCGTAAACGCCCGTCAACGGCGGCGGCGTGTCGTCGTCATCGTCGTCATCGTCGTCGATGGAATCGTCGTCGTCATCGGCGGGAGTGGAATCGTCGTCGGCCGCATCGTCGTCCGCCGAATGATCGTCGTTGTCGTCATCGTCGTCGCCGCACGCAACCGCGAACAAGACAAGGACAAGAAGCAACGCCAGGAATTTTCGCGAAAAAAACATGCCGACACCTCGCTGTGCAAATACACTATTCAAGGTTGAGTCATACTAATCAATCAGCGAAAAAAGAACAATTGCCGACTTAGTGATAGTAGGGTTTGTCGTCGTCATCGCCGCGCACGACGTACAGGTGGCGGTTCTCTTTTTTGATTTTATCCAGCTTGCGCCGGTAGTACTTGTCGCGCAGACGCAGGAAGATGCGGTCGTAGCGCAGAAAAATGAAACCGAAGATCATGCCGCCCAGGTGCGCCAGATGGGCTACGCCGCTCATTTCCGCCCGGCCGGAAATACTCGACGCCAGTTCGATCACGCCCAGGGCGATAACGAACCATTTCACCTTCACCGGAAATAAAAAATACAGATAGACCATCCGGTTCGGATAGGTCATGCCGTAGGCCATCAGGACACCGTAGACGATGCCCGACGCGCCGATCACCGGCACGGTCAGATCCGGCGTGAACAGCACCTGGCACAAGCCCGCGCCCAAGCCGGTCACGACCAGGTAGACGATGAACTTTTTGCGGCCCCACATCAATTCGAGTTCGCCGGCGAACATCCAGAGCACAAACAAATTGAGCACGATGTGCCAGATGCCGCCGTGCAGGAAATGGAAGGTCACCAATTGGAAGACCGCGCCGCGCCAGAACGCGGCCGGCGTCAGACCGAGGTAGACGGTCAGTTGCGGCCACAGTTGTTGCAGCAGAAAACCCGCACCGCAGGCGATGATGAACGTCTTGAGCACCGGCGGCACCGGTCCGCCGATACGCAATTGCGGCCTGCCGCCTTGCCCGCCTCCGGTCTGGTACGGATTCATTCGCCTCTCCGCGGCATGACCGACATCAGGATCCTCGTCAACGCTTCCAACTGAATGGCGGTCGGTCCGAAGATGCCGCCGAATCCCGCTTTGACGCCATGCCCGCTGCGGAACACCGTGTGCTTTTCCACCACGATTTCCATGGTCAACTCGCGATCGCGCAACGATTCGGCCATATACCGAATCATATCCTGAAACTCCTCCAAAAGCCGCAACAGGTCAAGCGGCGAACGGAAAAGCAACGTTGGCGCGGCCTTGTGCATGAAGCGAAATACGATGAACAGATACGTCGTCAGATCGACCAGCTCCAGGCGCAGCACCGCGTCGCGGTATTGCGCGGCCAGGAACGGTCCCTTCCTCGTTTCCAGGCGATAGTTCAGATGAAGATCCTCGGCGCGCGCCTGCGCCAGAAAGGCCAGCCCCAAATCGAGCGCGGTTTCGTAATCCTCGCCGGCGAAGGCGTCGATCAAACGCGTCTGCACCGCCGCCAGATCGGCGCTGTTGTCGTCGAACAGATCCAACAGCACACGGAAGTTCCAGTCCAGCGCGTAATCGATGCGCACCAGCGTACGCTCGTCGAGCGTCAACGCCAGCAGGCCGTCGCGATCGCGGCTGAAGCTCTCCAGCGTGGCGACGGCTTGTTCGAGATCGTCGCGCAGTTCGTTGAGCGAATCGTTGAGCACCCGTCGCTCGTCCGCTCGTTGCCCGATCAGCGAAAATCCTTCGTCGAACAGCCGGTGAATCAACGGCAGAAACGCACGATGATGGGAATGGCAAAAGCGGCAAAAATGACGAATCATCTTTTTCTCGACTGTCGGATCGGCGTCGTCCTACTCATCGCGCAACGCCCAGCGCCGCACTTTCATCAAGGCGGTTTTGGGCATCTTATCGACGAATACGATGCGCGTGGGGCATTTGTAATCGGCCAGGTGCTGCCGGCAGTATTCACGGATCTGCGTGCGGCTGGGCGTTTTGGCTTCCTGCGGCACGATGTAGGCGACGACCTCCTCGCCCCAAATCGGATCGGTCTTGCCGACCACGGCGACTTCCAGCACGTCCGGATGCGTGATCAGTACGTCCTCGACTTCGCGCGGATAGATGTTTTCGCCGCCGCGGATGATCATGTCCTTTTTGCGGCCGCGAATGAAGAAGTAGCCGTCCTCGTCGACGTAGCCGATGTCGCCGGTGTACAGCCAACCGTCGCGCAACGTATCCTGCGTGGCCTCGTCGTCTTTGAAGTAGCCCTTCATCACCAGTTCGCCGCGAATGACGATCTCGCCCTCGCCGCCCTGCGGGACTTCGTTGTCGGAGTCGTCGATGATTTTCATGTCCACGCCCGGCAGCGGCAGGCCGATCGAACCGATTTTCCGTTTGCCGTCGATCGGGTTGATGCTGGTCGCGCAGGTCGCTTCGGACAGGCCGTAGCCTTCGATGATCTTCGCGTTGTACTTTTCCTCGAACCTTTCGAAGACGTCGACCTTCATCGGAGCCGCGCCGCAAACGCAGAAGCGCAGCGAGGACAGGTCGTATTTTTCCGCGTCGGGCAGTTCGTTGAGAATGGCGTAGACCGTCGGCACGCCGACGAAGGCCGTGGCCTTGTACCGATCGAGCGCGGGCAGAAATTCGCGCGGCGAAAATCCGCGCATGAGCACCATCGAGCCACCGGCGTACAACGGCGAGAGAAACGCAACCAATTGCGCGTTGACGTGGAACATCGGCAGGATGTTCATGAAGCGGTCGCGCTCGTTCATCTTCATCGCCGCGACGATCTTCTCGGCGTTGGCCAGGTAGTTGCGGTGCGAAAGCATCGCGCCCTTGGGATGGCCGGTCATGCCCGAGGTGTAAATGATGCCGGCGATATCGTCGCCCTTGATCTCCACCTGCGGCGGATCCTCACGTTCGGCAAGCAGTTCGTCGAAGATCTTCATGCCGCGCGGCGCCTCGTCGGCGACGACGTAGATGTCGTTGAGGTGCTCCATCTCGTTGCGGATGGCGCGCAACTGGTCGACGAAATGCGGAATGGTGATCAGCTTGTTGGCCTGGCTGTTGTTGAGGATGAATTGCGCCTCCTCGCGTTTGAGCAGGCTGTTGATCGGCACGACCGTCGCGCCGGCCTTGGCCACGGCGAAAAAGGTGATCAGCCACTCGGGAATGTTGGGCAGCAGCACCGCGATTTTATCGCCCGGTTTGCACCCCTGTTCGATCAGACCGTGCGCCATCGCGTTGGCGGTGGCCTCCATCGAGGCGTAGCTGAGCGCTTCGTTTTCGAACAGACAAAAAGTACGATCCGAGTATTTCTTCGCCCGATCGGTTAAGAGTTGGCCGAGGGTGTACACTCATTCCTCCACTAACTAGCCGACCACGTGCTCGTCGAGCCAACGCTGAATCAGGTCCAGCGCCTTGTCCTTGTCCAGGTCGTTGAGCACTTCGTGGTATTGGCCGTTAAAAATTTCGCAGGTCTTGTCTTTGCTGCCGGCAAGTTCGAAAAAGGCGCGCGTGCCGTCGGGGTGGCAGATCGCATCGTCGCCGCCATGGAACATCAGCAGCGGCATGGTCAACGCCGCGGCGCCGAGGTTGGTTTTGTAAATCGTGTCGGTAAATTCCTGGAAGAAGCGCGCGGTCACGCGATCGTGCACCAGCGGATCGGCGACGTAAGCGCGCACGACTTCCGGATCGTGGGAGATCAAATTCGGGTCCAGCTCGTTGGACAACGACAGCGTCGGCCAGATTTTCGCCATCAGGCTGCCCATGGCCGCCTTGAGCTTGGGCACCTCGACGGCCAGCTTGAGCGCCGAGCCGCTGGCGATCACCGCGTCGATGGTGTCCGGATGCCGCAGCGCGTAAGCCAGCACCATCAGGCCGCCCATCGAGTGACCGAGCAGGAAAATCTTCTTTTCCGGATAGTCTTCGCGCGCCATGGCGATCATCCGGTAGACGTCGTTGAGGAACAGGTCGAAGCTGTCGACATGGCCGCGCAACCCGGCGGACTTGCCGTGCCCGCGATGATCGTGCGCAAAAGCGGCATAGCCGGCGGGGACGATCCGGTCGACCAGATTGCCGTAACGGTCGCCGTGCTCGCCCAGGCCGTGACAGATCACCACGACGGCCTTGGCGTCGGCAACCGGCCAGTGACGATAGAAAATCTGCGATTTGTCGGCGCTTTGAAAGGTGCCGGTCTTGGATTCGATGCTGGCCATGTGCAATTCCTCGAAAAAACTTATGAAAGTTGCCAAGATTGTAGGTGTAAGCTCTTGGGGGTGTCAAGTTCGGGCTCGGTAAAAAAGGATACCCCGTCAATGCCCTGTTGCAACTGTCGGCGAGAATTGCTATGTAATTATCACAACAATCGATGGAGGGTTGTCGTCCCCATGGCCCAATGCGCCCATTGTCAATCGCCGGCCAAGCACGTGGCCGTCAAACGTTTCAGCATGTTCGGGATCCAGCCGCGCTACTTGTGCGAGCACCATAAGAAGAAGTTCGAGCGGACCGAAGACCTGCTGCTGATCCTGGCGTTGATCGTCAGCGTCGCCTTTTTCGTCGCCAGCCTGTATCACGATGTTCTCCAGGCGAAAAACGCCAACCAGCAGGCGCTGCTTCAGCAGGAGCAGGTGTACGCCGAACGTGATCTGGATCACGACGGGCGCGTGAGCCTTTTCGAAGCGCAGACCGACGAGCAGCAAATGCAGAACTTCCGGCAGGTCGGCTATCCCTTCGTGCGGATCATTCTGCCCGGCGAACCGACCAAATCGGTCTTCAAGAAAATCGATACGAAAACCTTCGCCAACGCCGTGTTGAACGGACAGGACGGACAGCAAATGGCCGGACTGTTCCACCATCCGCGGTTGATCAAAAATTTCCTGGTCAAGTACACGAACGAGCAGGCTTCGCCGTTCCTCAAGGCGATCTTCCTCACGCACGACCTGAACATCGCCTATGTGCTGGGCACGCAGGAAAACGGGGCGGGCACGATGATCTGCGTGGATCCGCTGGATCAGGAACTCTACGACAAAGTGGCCGCGCTGCCCGCGAAATAAACGCACCTGGGCCGCGCCGCGTTTTCGTCGCCGAAACCGGTGCGGCTTTTTCGTTTAAAAACCGTAAGACTGTTCGAAGATGAACGGGAAGACGAAGGTCACCTCGCCGCCCGTCGGCGGGGGAAAGCGCAGCCGCTGCACCTGGCGCAACAGGCAATCGCCGAACATCTCGTCGCCGGTCGTGTTCTCCAGAATCTTCACCGACGAAACCACGCCCTCAAGATTGATCACGAACTCGACGAACACACGCCCGGAAAGATCGGGGCGTTCGCGCAGCCGCCGCTCGAAGCAGGTCTTGAACGCGCCGACGTTGGCGTTGAAGACCGCGCCGACGACCTTCTGATTCAAGTGCCCGCCGGAAGCGCCGGTGCCCAACGCGCTGTCGCTCAGTTGCATGTACACCTGCCGCTGTTCGCGACCGCCGATCTCGACCGACGAGAGGTTGCCCAGGTTGATTTCGAGTTCGCCGACGCGCAGGCTCTGGCCCGGCTTGACGCCGCCGCGCGTGCCGTGAAATTCGCGGTGGTTGCTGGCCACGTCGATGCCCAGTTTTTTCAAGGCGGCCAGCGCCTCCTCGTCCAGTCCCTTGAGCCGATCCACGCCGCCGGAATCGACCTGCACGTCGGAGTTGGCCAACTGATTCGCACCGGCCTGCGCTTCGTCGGAAGTGATCGAAACGCCTTCGTCGAAAACGAATTCGTTATCGTCGTCGCCGGCCGCCGCGGTGGCGGACTCGATTTTCAACGGCGCCAGCACGCCCTGGCTCCGCCCTTGCTCGACGAACCGCGTCATGTCGGCGCTCAAATCGATTTGCACATCCGGGCTGAATACGCTGTCGGTCACCGGCGGAAGCGCACTGGCGCCCAACGGCTGCGGTTGATCCAACGCCCCCTCGGCCTGCTTGGCGGCAGTGGCCCAAAGATCGACGACCGCGTTGACCGACAGGTTGAACAGTTGCGTCAGATCGTTGGCCAGCGCCCGGTCGTCGCCGACCACCTGGTTGGAGATGTTCTCCAGCCGCGGCTGCGCGGTCTTGGCGACCAGCGCCAGGAAACCGGTGACGTTTTTGATCTCGTGATAGCCGTCGAAGCGCGCGTGGGCGATCGCCGGGCTCTGGTCGACTTTGTCGAAGAAGGTCGGCGCGGCCACCGGCTCGATCGCTTCGGTCACGCTCATGGCCAGCCAGACCAGGTTGAACAGGGCTTCGTTTTTATCGGCGCCGTTTTCGCGCAGGATGTTCACCGCTTCGTCGAACCGCTGCTGCACCGCGACCGAATCCTGCGCCGCGGCCCGCTCCACCGCCGCTTGCACGGCGGGCGCGCTCGTGTCCAGACGACCGGACAATCCGGCGGGAGAAAAACGCAACGCGGCGTCGATGATCCGGGTTTGATAGGTGGCGTTCCAACCCTTCGCTTCGGCGGATCCCACGGCAAACAACATCACAAGTAGAGCAATCAGAGTTATCCGGCGCAAGGGGCGACTTCCTTTCGTTTAAAGACCGGCCAGCACATCCTTGACGGTCAAACCGATTTGCGAGGGATCCTGTACCACATGAACCCCCACAGCCTGCAGTGCCTCCAGTTTAGCATGAGCCGTACCCTTTCCGCCAGAAATGATCGCCCCGGCGTGACCCATTCGTTTTCCCGGCGGCGCCGACAACCCGGCGACGAAGGAAACGACCGGTTTGGTCACGTTCAAACCGATGTACTCGGCGGCGGTTTCCTCGGCTTGTCCGCCGATCTCGCCGATCATCAACACAACCTTGGTCTCCGGGTCGTGCTCGAAAGCCTTGAGGCAATCGACGAAATCGGTGCCGATCACCGCGTCGCCGCCGATGCCCAGGCACGTCGACTGGCCGATGCCCAGCTTTGTTAATTGCGACACCACCTCGTAGGTGAGAGTTCCGCTGCGGCTGATCACCCCGACGTTCCCCGGCAGATGAATGTGCCCCGGCAAAATGCCGACCTTCGCCTGGCCCGGCGTGATGATGCCCGGGCAATTGGGGCCGATCACCCGCGTCGCCGCGCAGGTCACCTCGTGCATGACCTTGAGCATCTCCATGGTGGGAATGCCGTCGGTGATGCACACGATCAATTCGAGGCCCGCGTCGGTGCCTTCGAGAATCGCGTCGGGCGCGAAATCGGGCGGTACGAAAATCAGGCTGGTGTTCGCGCCGGTTTCCGCAACCGCCTCGGCGACGGTGTTGAACACGGGCACGTCGTCCATCTTTTGCCCGCCCTTGCCCGGCGTGACGCCCGCGACCACCTGCGTGCCGTAAGCGATGCACTGACGCGTGTGAAAACTTCCTTCGCGGCCGGTGATGCCCTGGACGACGACCCGCGTGCTTTTATCGACGAAGATGCTCATCGGTCACCTCCGGGCAAGACGGCCACGACCTTGCGGGCCGCTTCGGCCAGTCCGTCGGCCAGGATGAATTTGTAAGACGATTCGGCGAGCATGCGCCGCCCCTCCTCGGCGTTGGTGCCCTCGATACGCACGACGACCGGCATGTTCACTTCCACTTCCTTCATTGCTTCGAGGATGCCGAGCGCGACCATGTCGCCGCGCACGATGCCGCCGAAGATGTTGATCAACAGGGCTTTGACGTGACGGTCGGCGGTGAGCAGCTTGAAAGCCTTGACCACGTTTTCCTTGCTCGCGCTGCCTTTGATGTCCAGGAAATTCGCGGGCTCGCCGCCGTATTGCTTGATCACGTCCATCGTGGCCATCGCCAAACCGGCGCCGTTGACCATGCAGCCGATCTGCCCGTCGAGTTTGACGTAATCGACGCCGTAACGACGGGCCAGAATTTCCAGATTGTTTTCCTCCTCGAAATCGCGCAGCCGGCGCAACTCGGGATGACGCGGCAGGGCGTTGTCGTCGATGTCCATCTTGGCGTCGACGCACAACAGGCTGCCCTCATGGGTCAGCACGAGCGGATTGACCTCGATGAGCGTGCAATCCTTTTCCATGAACAGGCGGTGCAAATTGGTGATGATCCGCGCGCATTCCCGCGCCAGCCGGCCGCGAAAACCCAAACCGTAAGCGATTTTTCGCGCGGTGTAGGGAAACAGTTGGCAGTTGTACTGCGCGTGCTCGAGTTGAATTTTTTCGGGATGCTCGTCGGCCACCTGCTCGATGTCCATGCCGCCGGCGGTGCTGGCCATGATCGCCAGACGCTTCACCTTGCGATCGACCAGAATGGCCAGGTAATACTCCTTGTCGATATTCACAGCGGCCGAAACAAGGATCTTCTTGACCTGTTTGCCTTCCGGGCCGGTCTGTTTCGTCACCAGCGTTTGGCCGAGCATCTGTTCGGCGATTTCCGCCACTTCATCCGGAGAATGCGCCAGCTTGACGCCGCCGGCCTTGCCGCGTCCGCCGGCGTGGATCTGCGCCTTAATTACAAATGTATCGCCGCCAACTTCCAACGCCGCATCGTAAGATTCCCAATGGCTGGACAAGGCCACGCCTTTGGGCACCGGAACGTCGTACTTGGCGAACAGTTCCTTGGCTTGATACTCGTGAATTTTCATTTTCTTGGTCCTGCGTTGTGAATTTTGGTTGCACGAGGTTTTTGAACGAACTTTTATTTACAGCAGATCGCGGTCGTGAGCAATGGAAAACGAGAGGAAAATACGCGTCGATATCAGCTTTCGGTCAGGTTGACGCGCTGACGCAATTCTTTACCGACTTTGAAATAGGGCAACCGTTTGGGCGGCACGTTGATCGCTTCTTTCGTTTTAGGATTGCGGCCGGTGTACTGTTTGTATTCTTTGTTGACGAAGCTACCGAAGCCGCGAATCTCGATACGATTTCCTTTTATCAGTTCTTCGGTCATCATATCGAAAATCAGATCCACCACTTCCGTGGCACGTTTCAGAGTGATGCCTGCCTGTTTGGACAGCGCTTCAATCAGATCTGATTTGTTCATACCCATCCCCCTCGTCAGCATAGGTTTTTCTGAGTTATCGCTTTTATTGTGCATAGTTAGCTATTATCCTGTCAAGCGGTAAACTAATTTATTTTTTGAATTTGTTTTGTCCTGTTTTAAACGTTCTTTTAAACTCCTGCGTTCATTGCAATAAATACTTTAAATAACAATAGAATCCGCAAATCGTTTTCGAAACGCAACATATTGGAATCACTTCTTGTTTTACCCTAACCATCCGATTCGCCATGTACACCGGTTTTCGAAAAAAAAATGAAAAAACTGCCAATAAAATCAATCAACTGGCACATGTTGATGAATCAAAAAAGAAAAACGCCCCCAGCAGGACTTGAACCTGCGGCACCCGGATTAGGAATCCGGTGCTCTATCCGCCTGAGCTATGGGGGCGCAAGCGCCGATAAACTGCCACGCCCGCCCCCATTCTGTCAAGCAAAGGATCGCAGCTCAACGCGCCTTTTTAAAGGCCTTTCCCGCCACCTGGATCGTCGCGGCCACCTGCTCGTCGGTGTGCGCCGCACTCAGAAACCAAGCGCCCCAGGGCGACGTCGGCAGATAGATGGCCTGCTCCAGCATCGCATGGAAAAAGCGGGCGTACCGTTCCACATCGACGGCGCGCGCCGAAGCCAGATTCCACACCGCGTGATCGGCAAAGAACAGCGACATCATCGAGCCGGTGCGATTGATTTGCACATCGACGCGCGCTTTGGCCGCCGCCTCCCGCAACCCCTCTTCCAGGCGGGCCGCTTTCTGTTCGAGGCCGTCGTAAAGCGACTCGGTGAGCAGATCCAAGACCGTCAGGCCCACGCTCATGGCCATGGGATTGCCCGAATGCGCGCCTCGTTGCGCCACCGTTCCCAGCGGTTCCAGTTGATCCATGAACTCGGCGGAACCGCCGAAAGCGCCGACGGGCAGGCCGCCGCCGATGATCTTCCCCAGGCAGGTCAGATCGGGCGCGACGCCGTACAGCGCCTGCGCGCCGCCCTGCGCGACACGAAAACCGGTGGTCACCTCGTCGAAGATCAGCAGTGCGCCGTGCCGCGAGCACAGATCGCGCAGGCCGGGCAGAAAACCGACGACCGGCGGCACCACGCCCATGTCGGCCGCTACCGGCTCGACGATCACCGCGGCGATTTGCCCTTCGTATTTCTCGAAAAGTTTGCGCACGCCTTCCAGGTCGTTGTAATCGGCGATGAGCGTTTCCTGCGCCGTGCCGGTGGGCACGCCCAAGCGGATCGCCTCGCCGCGATCCGCGCCGTAACGAGCCAGAAACGGATCGGCGTTGCCGTGATCGCTGCCGGCGAAAAGGATGATCTTTTCCCGACCGGTCACGCCGCGCGCCAGGCGTATCGCGCTGGTGGTCGCCTCCGTTTCGGAATTCACAAAGCGCAACTTTTTAATGGAGGGCATCAACTCGACGATCTTTTTCGCCAGTTTGACCTCGATGCCGCTGTTGGCGCCCAGCGTGGTGCCGCGTGTGGCGGACAGTTTCATCGCGGAAACGATTTGCGGATGCGCGTGTCCCAGAATCAACGGCCCGTTGGACCCCATGTAATCGAGGTAAACGTTCTCGTCATGATCGGTGATGCGCGCTCCGTCGCCGGCCAGCATGTAAATCGGCGTTCCGCCGACCTGCTCAAGCGAGCGCATCGACGAACCGGCGCCGGCGACCAGAACATCCTGTGCTCGTTTGTAGAACTTTTCGCTCCATTCGTGATTCATTTTCTCGCCTCCCGGTATTTTTCTGTGGTTCGTCCCATAGGAGCAAGGTAATCACGATTCGGCTGAGGGGAATTTGTGGACGAACTTCAGCGCGGGCTTCGCCAACGCCGCGGCCTGCAGGATCGCCGGGAGGAGAACCCCGGCTCATTCATCAGCGATATTCGTTTGCTCGCGGAACGTGCGATCGGCATTAATTCAAGCCGACCGGCCTGCTTGCATATCCCGTGATATTCGCATACCAATTTCTTTTGCTCTTGTCCATCGGAATTTACCCTTCAAAAGTGAGATTATTTGAAAAATCGAAAAGACGTGAATTTCCCGGATTTTTTCAAGAACTTTTTCCGCTCATAACTTGTCTGTATCTTGACAGAGCAAGGGCGCTGGTCTACCGTGATTCCGCTTTTCTACCAGGCGAAAGGAGAAGGCGAATGCCCAAAAAAGCGTTGGTGCCGCTGCTGCTGATCGCCGCACTGGCCTTGCTGGGAATGGGCGATAACGGGCTGACCGGGTCCGATACTCCGCGCACGCCGGCCAAGAATTTCACCGGCACCGTCGTGGATCGCTCGATGACGACGCTGCACGTAAGTCATATGCATTGCGAAGGAAAAACCTCGGTCAAAGGGTACCTGGGAGAGATGCGCATCACGCTCGATTTTGCCAAGATCAAGCAAGTCGAGTTTTATCCGGGGACGGCCGGATACACGTGGGGCCAGGTGACCTTTCGCGAGGGCAAGGATAAGAAACTGCGCTTCAAAAGTTTAGCGCGTTGTTACGGGATGGCGGAAATGGGACAGGTCATGGTCCGCGTCAAGGATCTCAAACGAATTATTTTCGACGATCAGCAGCCGCAAGAGGATCAGTAACCGACCCGCATTTCCCTTCCCCCGCTGGCGAAGGGTGAAATCAAACATGGCGAAAAAGGCAAAGAAACGTTTTTACCGGAAATGGTGGTTCCGCATTCTCGTGCTCGCGGTCGTCGGCCTGACCGTTTTAATCGTCTACAGCGCCTTGCAGGAACCCAAAGTCATGGTGCAGACCGGCAAGGTGGCCAAGGGCGAATTGACCCAGGTCGTTTCGGCCTCCGGCCGCGTCAATCCGGCGGTGGAAGTGGAAATCAGCGCGAATATCGCCGGGGAAATCACCAAGATCAACACGCGCGAAGGCGAACACGTGGAAAAGGGCCAGGTGCTGGTCACCCTGGACAATCAGCGCTACGCCGCCAGCCACGACCAGGCGCGTTCGCTGCTGGAAGTGGCTAAAACCGAACTGGCGCGCACCAAGGCGCAGCACGATCTGGCCGCCAGTTCCTTTGCGCGCAGCCAAGAGCTTTTCAAGCAGAAGCTGATCAGCCAGGAAGCGCTGGAAGTCAGCGAAACCGAATTCAAGGTCGCCAAGGCGGCGCTCAAGGCGGCGAAGGACAATATCCGCAACGCGAACGCCGGTCTGCAAATCAGCGGCAACGAGTTGAGCAAGACGGTCATCCGTTCGCCGATCGACGGCGTGGTGACATCCTTAAAGAAAGAGGAAGGCGAAATCGCCATCGGCAGCACCTTCACGCGCGACGTGATCATGATCGTTTCCGATCCCAACCATTTCGTGGCCACGGTCGACGTCGATGAAGCCGACATCGTGGATATCGAAATCGGCGACGACGCCACCGTCGAGCTCGACGCGTTCCCGGACAACAAATTCCAGGCCAAGGTGATCGAGATCGCCGGCAGCGCCACCGTCTCCTCGCAGGGCCTGCAGGAGGAAACCGTCAGCTTCCAGGTCAAAGTCCTGTTGGATGGCGACACCGCGCAGATTCGTCCCGGCATGAGCGCGACCGCCGACATCGTCACCGAGAAAAAAGCGGACGTGCTGCACGTGCCGATCCAGTGCGTCACCATGCGCGATCCGCAGCAACTGGCCAAGGAAGAGAACAAGGATAAAAAGCCCGAAGAAGCCTCCCCGACGCCCGTTGCGAACGAGGAAGCGACTCCGGCCGCGACGGAGGAAGCGACGGAGAAAACCGCACCGGCCGAAGCCCCCGGCAGCATCAAACGACTCAAGGAATTGCTGTTCGCCATCAAAGACAATCGCGCCGTGCCGGTGTGGATCACCACGGGCATCAGTTCGGAAACTCAGATCGAGATCGAAGGCGAACAGGTCGCCGAAGGGATGGAGATCGTCTGCGGCAGTTTCAAAACGCTCAACCGCGAACTCAAGCCCAACGATCTGCTGGAAATCGAGCCCGAAGGCAAACCCGGTCAGCCGGGAGAGTAGGAACGCCCATGCCCCTGATTCAATGCCGCGATCTGCATAAGGTTTACCAACTCGGTCTGCAGGAAGTGCATGCGCTCAACGGCGTGAACCTGGATGTCGCGCAGGGCGAGTACATCGCCATCATGGGCCCGTCGGGATCGGGCAAGTCGACGCTGATGAACCTGCTGGGCTGCCTGGATACGCCCAGCGGCGGCACCTACACGCTCGACGGCGAGCAGGTCGATCAATTGACCGAAGACGAGCTGGCCGACATTCGCAACCGCAAGATCGGCTTCGTCTTCCAGACATTCAACCTGCTGCCGCGCATGACCGCCATGGCCAACGTCGAGGTGCCGCTGATCTATGCCGGCGTGCCGACGCACGAACGGCACCAACTGGCCAAGGAAGCGCTGGTCAAAGTCGGCCTGGGCGAACGCTACAAGCACAAGCCCAACGAACTGTCCGGCGGCGAGCGTCAACGCGTGGCCGTCGCGCGCGCGCTGATCAACAAGCCGAGCATCATCCTGGCCGACGAACCGACCGGCAACCTGGACACCAAAACCAGTTACGAAATCATGTCCCTGGTCAAAGACCTGCACCAGGCGGGCAACACCATCGTGCTGGTCACGCACGAGGACGACATCAGCCGTTACGCGCACCGCATCATCCGCCTGCGCGACGGCAAGATCGAGGCTGACGAAATCAATCCGGATCCGCGATGAACGCATTTTGGCAAAGCCTGAAAATCGCCGTCACCGCCCTGCGCGCCAACAAGATGCGCAGCCTGCTGACCACGCTGGGCATCGTGATCGGCATCGCCACGGTCATCGCCATCGTCTCGATCGTCGAAGGGCTCAACGACGCTTTCGCCAGCGAACTGGCCGCCTTCGGACAGGGCTCGCTGTACATCCAGAAATTCCCCTGGGCCAACAACGACTGGCAGAAGTTCAAAAACTTTCCGGACATCGGCTGGAAGGAATACGACGCCGTCGAGCGCGATGCCAAATTGATCGACGGGATCAGTCCGCAAACGCGCACCCGCCAGACGGTCAAGTGGCGCAACAAAAAACTCGAAAAGGTCGAGATCAACGGCGCCAACTACCAGTACGCCGCCATTCGCGGATTCTATCCGGTGATCGGCCGCAACTTCCTGCCGCTGGACGACGAGCGCTCGCGCCAGGTCTGCATGATCGGCCACGACATCGCCGAAAAGCTGTTCGGCCCGCGCAATCCGCTGGGCGAGCACATCCGCATCGGCATCCACAGTTTCCTGGTCATCGGCGTGATCAACGAACGCGGCGACTTCTTCGACAGCAACCTGGACAACTTCGTTCTGATTCCCTTCAGCACCTTCACCGGTCTGTTTTCCGGCCGCCACCGGGGATTTTCGATCATCGTGCGCGTGACCGATCCGACGCGAATCGACGCGGCGATCGACGAGCTGACCGGCATCCTGCGTCGCGTGCGCAAGCTGCCGCTGGACAAGCCGGACAACTTTTCGATCAACCAGATCGACGCGCTCAAGAGCATGTACGACAAACTGACCGGCGGGCTGTACGCGGCGATGATCGCCGTGGCCGCCATCGCCTTGCTGGTGGGCGGCATCGGCATCATGAACATCATGCTCGTCTCGGTCACCGAGCGCACCAAGGAGATCGGCATCCGCAAAGCCCTGGGCGCGCGCCGGCGCTGGATCCTCGTCCAGTTCCTGCTCGAAGCGGCGATCATCGCGGGTATCGGCGGCGTGTTCGGCGTGGCCTTCGGCGCGGCGCTGGCGAAACTCGTCGCCAAACTAACGCCCCTTTCCGCCTCGGTGGAAGGCTGGAGCGTGCTGCTGGGCGTCGGCTTCTCCTGCGCGGTCGGCATCTTCTTCGGCCTGTTCCCCGCGCGGGCGGCGGCGCGGAAAAATCCCATCGAGGCGTTGCAGCATGAATAATCCGCAAGTGCATCGCAAAATCAGCCTCTGGGAAAACATCAAGGTCGCCATGCGCGCCATCGCCGCCAACAAGCTGCGCGCGGGCCTGACCAGCCTGGGCATCATCATCGGCGTGGCGACGGTCATCGCGATGATGACGGTGGTCGGCGGCATCAACCAGATCGTCGCCAAGGAGTTCAATCGCTTCGGCTCCAACGTGTTCACGCTGCAAAAATATCCGGCGATCGTGATCACCTTCGACCACGGGAAATATCGCCGCCGCGCCGACCTGAAGCTCGAGGACGCCGACGCGATCCGCAAAAATTGCCATTCGCTGGATACGGTCAGCCCGATGGTCTACCAATGGTGGGGCGAAACCATCCGCGGCGGCGGCAACAAAACCGACCCGACCGTGGGCATCGCCGCGACGACCGACAACTACATTCCCGTCTCCGGCATGACCTTGGACATGGGCCGCAACTTCACGCCGCGCGAAGCCATGTCCGGCACGCGCGTGGCGGTGTTGGGCTGGGACGTCGTCGAACGCCTCTTTCCCTACGGCTCGCCCATCGGGCGCACCATCCGCGTGCGCTCCGACCGCTACCGGGTGATCGGCGTGGTCGAACACCTCGGTTCGATTTTCGGCCAGAGCCGCGACAACTTCGTCGCCATCCCGCTGGGCGCCTACCTGCGCAAGTGGAACATACGCGACCAATTGGAAATCACGCTCAAGGCCAAGGAAGGCGTGCCGCTCGCGCGCGCCATGGACGAAGTGCGCGCCCTGATGCGCGTACGCCACAAACTCAAGCTGACCCAGGAGGACGACTTCGAGCTGGTCACGCGCGACAGCCTGATGCGCAGCTACAACAGCCTGACCGGTTCGATCTTCTTCGCCGCCATCGGCATCGCGGCGATCTCCCTGCTCGTGGGCGGCATCGGCATCATGAACATCATGCTCGTCTCGGTGCGCGAGCGCACGCGGGAGATCGGCGTGCGCAAAGCCCTGGGCGCGCGCAACCGCGACATCTCGCGCCAGTTCCTCATCGAGGCGATGACGCTCTCGGTCCTGGGCGGCATCATCGGCATCGCGTTGGCGGTGGGATTATTGATGTTGGTGGGTCGTCTCACCGACGCGCTGCCCATCGCTTTCTCGCTGAGCTCGATCGTGCTGGCGGTCGGTTTTTCCGTGGGCGTGGGCATTTTCTTCGGCGTCTACCCGGCGCGCAAAGCCGCGCAATTGGACCCCATCGAAGCGCTGCACTACGAGTGAGCCGTCCGGCGCACGACGTGCCGCACGAGCAGCGTCATGCCGATCACGTTGGATGCGATGCTCGCCAGCGCCGCGCCGAACATATCCAGCCAGAGAATCAACGGCACGTTCAGCGCCACGTTGATCGCGCCGACCAGCAGCGTGGTTTTCGCGTTGTCGCCCGGATGCCCCAGGCCGTTGAGCACCGAACCGGCCAGCCGGTAAAACGGCAGCAGCAACCCCCACACGCCGAAGACGATCAACACGGCCGCGCCGGCGACGTACTCCTCGCCGAAAACCAGCCGCAACAGGGTTTCGTGATAATAAAAGATCGCCAGACTGGCCGGCAGGCCCATCGCCACGCCGAAGGCGACGCCGCCCGCATATAGCTTGGCCACCGACCGCCGCACGGTCTCCGGCGCTTCCTCGCGCCGCGCGGCAATGCGCGGAAAGACGATCAGGTTCATCGCGTCGGCCACCACGCGGTAGTAAGCCAACGCGGCCACGCACGCGCCGTACACGCCGACCGAGGCTTTGCTCGCCAGCAGGCCCAACAGCAGGATGTCGGCCTTGGTGTAAACAAACACGCCCAGCGTGTTGGCCAGGCTCAGCACGCCGAAACGCAACGCCTCGCGCACGTGCGTCGCGCGCACGCCCCACAGCGCGTTGCGCCACACGGGCAAAACGCTCAGCGTCGCCAACGCGCCCGCGGCCAACCGGCCGAGCACCAGCGCGATCATGCCGCTCAGCGGCGAGTCGATCAGCCCCAGCAGCCAGCCGCCGGCGAAGAAAAAAGCGAGACAGGCGAACATCAACGCGTCGTTGCGCGCCACGATCTGCAACCGTTGGCGCACGGTCAGCACCTGGTTGGCGGTGCCCAGCAAAATCAGACCCGCCGTGCTCAGCGGCAAAACGCGCAACAAGGCGGTCAACTGCGGTTCGTCGAAGGCGGCGGCGATCCACGGCGCGACGAGCTCCAGCAACGCATACAGCGCGAGGAACGTCAGCAGCTTGACCCAGAGCACCGAACGCAGGGCATCGTTGAACGCGTTTTCGTCGTCCTTGTTCGCGGTCAGGAAAATCAGCGCCTGCCCGGGCGATTGCTCGATCGCCAGCGCCAGCAGAATCTGAATCGTCTCGGCCAGAATGAACACGCCGTACAACTTCGCGCCCAGCAAACGCGTCAGCGCGAAGATGACCATCAGCCCGGCGGTGGCGGCCACGCCGCGATCGAGCACGGCGAACAGCGCTTGTTGGTGGCGGCGAATCATCCGTCGCTCCCCCGCCCCAACAACGCCTGCAAATAAGGGAAAACCTCGGCGACGCTGGGCGGCAACGGCGTCGGCGCGTTGTGCGCGGCGAACACGGCGGTCTGCCCCGGCGCGTCCGGGTGATAGCCGTGCATGCCCGCCGGCGGCTCGCGGAAATAAAAACTGGGGCACACCACCCGCCCCTCGTCGAGCAGCGCGATCAACTCGCCGAGATGTTCGGCGCGCAAACCGAACGTCGCGCGCTGCGCCTCGTTGAGTACCGTGACGTGCGGCTGCTCGGCAAGATAGGCGGCGATTTCATCGTGCAGCGTTGCGTCGCGAAACCAGAAGCGCACCATCGTCGCGTCCAGCGAGGCCAGGTAGCGGTCCGGGCGCATCGGTCCGAAACGCCGCTCGATCGCCAGGTCGATCCCCGCGGTCACGTTCGACATGCCGTGGTCCGACAGCACGACGACCGGCGCGTCGGCGAAACGCGCGCGCCATGCTTCGACCAACCGGGCCAGCGCGGCGTCGAGGGCGGCGATTTTCTCCATGTACGCCGGCGCGCCCACTCCGTGCAGATGGCCGGTGTGATCCAGGTCGGCGCTGGCGACGAACAACAGCGATTCGACCCGGTCCACCCGCGCGGCCGCCGTCGCAAACAACGCCTCGTCGCGCTGCGGCCCGGGCGGAAAATCGCGGTACAACAACCGCTGCGCGCCGGGCGTCTGCAGGATCGTCGGGTGCGGAAACTCGCGCTGGTACGCGTTCACCTCGTAGTGCGCGAAGTACTTGAGCAAATGAAACGGCACCCAGGCCAACGGGCGGCGAAACGCGCGATTGCCCAGCCGCCGCAGCCAGCGCGCGGTAAAGGCGAAGTTGTCCAACGGCGACAGCCAGCCCAACAAACGATGCGCCAACGGCGCGCGCCGCGTGGGATTCCACGAACCGAGTACGCCCAATTTCTCCGGCGTCAGACCGGCGAACAGTTCGGCCTTGATATTCATCGAATAGCCGAAGCCGGGGCGCAGCGGTCCGTACGGCAGCGTCGAGAGAAAGGGCATCGCCGGGACGATGCGGTGCGGCAGACTGTCGAGAAAAACGATCAGCGCCGGCCGGGGCGCGCTCACAGAAGATTCTCCAGATAATCCTTTTTCGCCGCCACCGAGGGGAAGTAGTCGTACATGAAATGCAAAAACACGCGGCGCAGGTTGGCGACCTTGTCGGCGAACAAGAGCGCCGACCAACCGGGAATCACGCTGTCGCGCAGCGCGAAGCCGCGCAGGTGATTGTAAGCGGCTTCGAGATCGGCGGCGGCCTCGTCCTCGTTGCGGTCCAGGTGCTGTTCGACCGCCTGGTGCACACGAATGAGCAGGTTGAGCATCGGGCCGTATTTGGGGCGCGTCATCCACATCAGGGAATGGCCGATCCACAGGTGATCGAGGTTCTTTAAAATGGTGCGCACCTCGTGCCCTTTGCGCCGCCAGTGCCAGTCGACGAACAGCTTGCGGCTGTTGCGTTTGATCGGCCGTTCGCGATCGTCGGCGGCCTGCCCGCCGGCCAGTTCGCTCCAACACAGGCGGAATGCCCGGCAGGCCTGACGATACAACGCGAGCGCGCCCTGCGGTTCCTCGCGACCCATCTTGATCGCGTAACAACGGTCCATCAGCGGCAGCAGCTCGCTTTTCATTTGCTTGCACAACGGCAGATCGTCGCAGATTTCGGCCATCTTGCTCAGGCGTGGGCCGAAGCCGGCGAGCAGGTAGCCGGCGCGCGGCAGCATCCACGACGGCAGGTCCAGCAGGTTGCGGGCGATGACGTAGGCGAAGGCGCGATCCAGATCGGGCGGCAATTCGCCGCGCCGGTCGATGAACTGCAACGGCATGTACAGCCACATCGACCACAGGCGCCAGATGAGAATTTCGTTCAGATCGCGCCAGTCGATGTTGTCCAGCGAAACGTCCGGAATCTCCGGCAGCAGATTTTCGCCGGCGATCACCTTGCCGGTCACCTTGGTTTCGAAGGTGCGGAAGATCGTCGGCAGGGTGCGCAGTTTGCGCAAATTCAAAAAGGAACAGTCCAGATGAAACGACGGCGAATCCACGCCGGTGCTCGTTTCGATCTCCTCCCACTGACGCAACATGTCGCGCTGCCGGCGGCCCGAAAAATGATCGTGCGTCACCACGAGCAATTCGATGTCGGACAAAGGAAGAAAGCGGCCGTCGCGACCGTGCCAGGAAAATTCACCGCGCGAGGTGCTGCCCAACAGGATCAGGCTGCGCACGACCTTGCCGTCGGCCGCCTGCACGATGCGTCGCAGCAGGTCGGTCAATTCCGGCGGATATTTGTATTCAGCGCAAAACGCGAGTTTCGATTCCACGTCAATCGTTCCGTTTTTCCATGTTGGCTGAGGCTTGCGTCGCGTTCGGCCGACGCGCATCCTGCAGGAAATTCGTCACCGCCGGCCCGCACAGCAAGGCGCCCAGCGCGCCGAAGAATCCCAGCGCCAGGCCACCGAGCAGATGCGCCCACCACAGCGGACTGTGGCGTTTCTCGGGCACGTCGGCGCGGTCGATCACCTGAAACAACGTACGCCGGCGCGCCTCTTCGATCTTGGCCAGTTCGAATTGTTGCGTCAGCAGTTCGAACACCTTTTCCGCAATCAGCAAGTCGCGCTTGAGGCGGATGTACTGCACGCCCAAGGTCGGCGCGTCGGCCAAGGCGGGGAAGAACGAACTCGGGTCGGCCGGCTGTTTTCCCTCCAGCTTTTCGATCTGACGGCGCAGCTCGGCGATCTCGCCGCGCAGCAAACGCACGCGCGGATTATCGCCGGTGGTGAAGCGCCGCAACATGCCCAGTTCGACGTCCTTGGCGATCAACTGTCCCTGCAATTGAGCGACGGTCTGCATCGCCGTTTCCGCCTGCGCGTCGAAGCTGTAAATCTTGTTCGCTTCCTGGAATTCGCGAAACGCCTCTTCGTTGGCGGTCAGATCGGTTTTCGCCTGGTCCAGCCGCTCGCCGATGAATTCGCGATTCTTGCGCGCGACCGACACGCTGGTTTCGTTGATGAACGCTTCCAACGACTGCGGAATCAGGTTGGCGATTTCCGCCGTTTTTTCCGCCGTGCCCGGCCAGGTGACCGTCACGTGCAGCAAGCCCATTTCGCTTTCCCAGACGGCGACCACGTCGTTGCGGAACCACTTGACGGTTTCCTGCCGACTCGGCGGCCGCTGGGGATTTTTCCAGTCGCCTTTTTCCTTGTCCCATTTGCGCGGATGAATCAGCGGCGGCAACTGCCCGTTGTCGATGACCATCTCGGCCAGCGTGCGGCTGTTGAGCATATTCTTGAGCCGGTCGACGGCCGTGTTGCCGCCGATCTGCCGCATCAATCCGCCCAGGCCGGTCGAGCTGAGCATGCCCGAAACCATGCCCATCATCCCCTGGTCCTCCTCGATGGGCATCAGCGTCGTTTCGGCGCGGTAGGTGGTCGGCCGCACCAGCCACAGCAACATGGAGAGCGCGGTGACCAACAAGGTCACCCGGACGATCCATTGTCGATTGCCGCTGAGCGTGCGCCGGATTTCCTTCATGAGTGTCATCGTCGCCCCACCTACTTGCTCGTGTTGTACGCGGTGAAACCGGCCAGCGCCAGCGTGGCCGCGCCGATCAGAATCGTCCAATAGTCCTGCCACCACTTCATGCGCGTTTCCGGCACGAGGATGGTGTCGCCCGGCTGAATCACCATCTGCGGATCATAATCCAGTTCGGTCCCGTTGCGCCGGATGACCTTGGCGCGCCACATCGAAGCGCGCGCGGTCGGGCCGCCCGCCCGGCCGACGTATTCGTGCGCCGGATGGTTGGCAAGGTATTCCTGCGACCCGCGCACGGCGACTTCGCCGATGACGAACACGCGATCGATCTTGCTGGGGATGTTCAGGATATCGCCCGGCATCAGCGGGATGTTGTCGGTAAAGTCGCGGGCGATGAGCATCTTGTTCAAATCGATGTTGATGATCCGCGGCTCCGCCTGTCCGGCGACCGAACGCTCGATGTAACAGTTGGTCAGATCGGCCCAGGGCGTGACGCCGCCGGTTTTTTGCAGCACGTCGTACACCTTCTCGCCTTCGCGCAGCTCGAAGGTATCGGTCGTTTCCAGCAAGGGTCCCTCGGTTTCCATGCGGCTGCGCTTGGCCAGGCTCTCCTCGCCGACGCCGAAAATCGCGCCGCGCACCAGCACTATATTTTGAATCAAGGCGATCGAGGGAATGCTGACGATGTCGCCGTCACGCAAGGCGAAGCCGCGCGCATAGGCGCGATCCTCCCGAAGTTTGGCCAGATCGAAAACGATCACCCGCCGGCGTTCGTCGTCGCCGATGCGCACGATTTGCGCCTCGTCCTGAAAACTGGTTTCGGAGGTCAGGCCCAGGCCGAGCCAGAAGACGACGTCGTGTAGGTCTTCGCCGTCCAGCAGTTCGTACGCGCCGCGCTTGACGGTCGTGCCGCGCAGGTGCACCAGCGTTTCGATGGGCGGCACGAGAATGACATCGCCGTCGCGCAGGGTCGGATTTTTTACATCCTCGCCGGTGCGGCGCCAGCGGACCAGATCGCCGAAAGCGCGGGTGCCGTCGCGATGGCGAATCTCGATGCGGCGCTCGCTGCCGCGCTCAACGAAGCCGCCGGCCTCGCGCAGGATTTCCGCGAGGCGGATCGTCGGGTCGGCCACGTAGGCGCCGGGATTTTTCACCAGCCCGATGACCTGCACCTTGAACTTGCGCGGCGTCTGCAAAAACAGTTCGAAGCTCAGGTTGCGATAGATGCGCCGCACCTTGTCGCCGACCTCGGCCTTGACCTGCGCCAGCGGTTTATCGGCCACGCGGATCGTGCCGATGTTGGGCACGAACAGAAATCCTTCCGGCGAAACGATCAAGGGAACCGATTCGTTCTTTTCGCCCCAGAAATGCAGTACGAAGCGATCGCCCACGCCCACGATGTACCGCTGCGGATCGACCGGCCCGGCGAAAGCGATGTCCTCGCCGGCGCTCATCAGGCCTTCGCGCATACTTTCCTGCAAGGCTTCGGCGCCCTGCCCGCTCAGGTCGGTGTTCAGCGAAGGGATCGGCAAAGAGGAGGTGCGTTGGTCGTCATCGGTTTGCTGCGCCCAGGACAACGTCGGCAACGCCCAGGGTTGCGCCGTGGCGAAAATGACGAGGATCAGCGCCCATTTGATGAAAGGACGGGTCAACCGGTTCACTTGCCTCTCCCGCGGTTATGGTCTTTTGCCCCGGCGGAAACGCCTCGTTGCCTGAGCGGCATACGCCGCCGCGCGCCGTCGTTTGGATTAAGTTGCCGGATTCATTATTCGCGGCGCATTAAAGCATAAGAAAATCTGTGAGAAAACACCGATTTTTCGGTCACTCGAAAAATCCGCGCAGCACCATAAACGGCTCCGCGGCCGCCACTCCGACCAGACTGCCCCATCGTTGCGCCCAGGCGCGAATCGCTTCGGGCGAGCGTGGATGCGGCCAGACCTGCGCTTCGGTACGGTAGGCGGCCATCGCCTGTATCTTTCGCTCCAAGGTTTCGGTCACCTCGGAGAAGAAATTCGGCTGAAAGAGGCGGTCCGGCGTCGGCGCGGCCCACCCGGTGCTGGAAGCGACCTCCACGGCCAGCAACAACGGCCGCGGGCGCGCGGGCAGCGGGCGGAAGCAGGACATCACCGCCTCGTGCACGTAGCGATGATCGACGTTCAGATCGCCGCCGTGGTGCGTAAAGACCACATCGGGTGCGAAGGGCAAGGCGACTTCCTCGATGGCGCGAACCAGCGTCAGCAACTCGCGGCTGTCGAAGGAGTTGTCGGGCCAATCGAGATGAAACACGTCGGTCGCGCCCAGAATTTTCGCCGCGCTTTGCAGGTCCTCATCCAGCGCCCGCAGTTCCTCGACGTTGACGTTCGTGCGGGCGGTCAGACCTTCGCCGCAAATCAACAGCAGCACCTGGTCGCCATTTTCGGTCATTTTGGCCAGCGTCCCGCCACAACCGAGCACCTCGTCATCGGGATGAGCCAAAATCGCCATTACCTTGCGCATGTCACCTCCTGAAAGCGGCCAGCACCTTTTGCACCGCCTCGACCACGTCCCGCGCGTCCGGCTCGCCCATGGCGGCGAACAGCGGCAGGGAAATCTCGCGCGCGTAAAACGCCTGCGCCCCGGGCGTTTGCGCCGGATCGTATCCGGCCGCCCGATAATACGGCTGCTCATTGACCGGAATGTAATGCACCTGCACGCCGATCCCCTCGGCGCGCAACGCGGCAAACAGCGTCTTTTTGTCGCAGGTCAACTCGTCCATGGCAAACAACAGCGGATACAGGTGGTAGGCCGAGCGCACGCCTTCCGATTCAGCAATGAACGCCACGCCTTCCACGGACGCAAACGCCTCGTCGTAGAAAGCGGCCAGGCGCCGACGGGCGGCCAGGAACGCATCGAGCTTTTTCAGTTGCGCCAGGCCCAGCGCGGCTTGGATGTCGGTCAGGCGGTAGTTGTAGCCCAGGTCGCGCATTTCGTAATACCACCCGCCCACGTCGTCGGCAAAGGACGGCTCCTTGACGATGCCGTGGGTGCGGAACATGCGCAGGCGCTCGGCGTAGACGGCATCGTCGGTCACGACCATGCCGCCCTCGCCCGTGGTGATCGGCTTGACCGGATGGAAGCTGAAACAAGCCAGGTGGCCGTACGTGCCGGCGTTACGCCCCTGATCGGTGGCAATCAGCGCATGGCAGGCGTCCTCGATCACCACCGCGCCGATTTTTTCCGCCAGTTCCATGATCGGCGCCATCGCGACCGGGAAACCGGCGTAGTGCACCGGCAGAATCGCCCGCGTGCGCTCAGAAGCCGGCTCGGTGAGTTTTTCGGGAACCAGCAGGCCGGTGGCCGGATCGACATCGGCGAAAACGGGTTTCGCCTGCAAATAGGCGGCGGCATTGGCCGTGGCGGCGAAGGTCATCGCCGGGACGATCGCCTCGTCGCCGGGCCGCAAGCCGGCGGCGAAACAAGCGCCGTGGAGCGCGGCGGTGCCGTTGGCGAAGGCAACGGCGTAGCGGCGGCCGATTTTCGCGGCGAAGGCCGTTTCGAATTCGTCGATCGTCGGCCCCTGGGTCAGCCAGTCGCCGGTGAGGATACGCGTAACCTGCTCGATGTCCTCGCGGTCGATGCTCTGGTGACCGTAGGGCAGCATATTTTTCCGAACGGGCGTTCCGCCATGGAGAGCCAATTGAGACGTCGCCACGTGATAAACTCCTGTGTCCCTGCGAGTTATCCAATTGTGGCATGAAGCGACCGTTTGCGTCCAATGAAATTAATATTTTCCTCATTGTGTATGGTCGGCGATCCGATTTAATAATCGGCACGAGGGAGAAAAGCATCGGTTCACCCGGGAAAAGGGGAAAATTATGTCGGATCGGATTTTGTCGGTAAAAGAAGCCGCCGCCTATTGTCTCGTGTCGCCCGAGACAATTCGCAGGTGGATAAAAAAAGAAGAATTGCCCGCCTTCAACACACGCGGCAAAGGCGTGATCAAAATTCGCAAAGACGACCTCGACGCGTTCGTCAAAAGGAACAACATCCTGGTCGATCCGCAAGCGCTGGAAACGTAAATAAGCCGCTGAAGTACTTTATTTTTCTTTCTTTTTTTCCTTGGCTTTTTCTTCTTTGGGCTCTTCCCAGATCAATTCATCGGTCGCGGCGCCGTCGAGTTTGACCGTCTGGCGGTCGATCCCGATCAACACCGTACCGATCAAAAGCGCCTTGGTAAAAACGGCATCTTTCAGAATGGCTTCGCGCAAATCGGTGACCACCATCAACGAGCGCGAAAAATTGGCTCCGGAGAAGTCGGTATTGGCGCAATTGGCGGCGGTCAGATCGGCCTCGGAGAAATTCGTTTTCGCCATATTGCAGTTCTGCGCCAGGATGAAGTTCAGCTTGGCTTTGTTAAAAGCCGACTCGGAGAAATTCGATCCGTCGACGCACGCGTTGTTGAGAGTCGCCTCCACAAAACGCGCTTTATCGCAATGGATTCCGCCCATGTTGACCAACTGCATGTTGGCGCGCGTCAGGTTGGCTTCGGTCAACTGACTGTCTTTGAATACCGCCCCCACGCATTTGGCGCCGGTCAGATTGACGCCGCTGAGGTTGCAGCGCAAAAACATCGACCGGCTCAGGTCGGTCTCTTGCAAATTGGCGCCGGTGAAATCGCACTGAACGAACTGGGTGAGGTGAAAAACGCTGCCGGACAGATCGCGGGAAGAAAAATTGACGTTCTCCAGACTCAAGCCGGAGAGATCCAATTCTCGCAAGGATCGGTTGTTTTCCACCCGGTCGAATAAATCGTCCTTACTGATTTTGTTGAGCATCTTCTTTCCGATCCATCAGCGGCATGACGGTGATTTCCCCTTCCGACTCCGTTAGCGTTGCATATTCGATGGGGCGACGAACATCCATTGTCGCATTTTTAATGCTGACTTCCACATTGGCGAACAATTGGTTGTGGATGTGCAGATAGCTTTTCTTTTGCGCATAGGAATTGAGGTACAAATCCAACAATTCGCGCAGTTCCTCATTGCCGACCGTACGCAGCTTGGTCAGCATTTCCAGAAAGCGCTCATGCAATTCTTGTTTTCGGCCAACCAACCTGCCTCGCGAATTCATTTTTTCCCGTTGCAGGATGAAAAGGCTTTTTCGCATATTATCAAGGTTTTGTACACGTTTCTTCAGGTTGGATTCCAATTCGGCGATCCGGTCCATATCCTCTTTGGCCACGCCGACGGCCACTTTGGTGCGCAGTTCCATTTCACTGCCGATGTTGTTGCAGTGAATCGACTCCAACGCCGAGGCGCTGCCGCCCATGATGCTGCCGCGGTTGGTGTTCTCGTTGACCATGTGAATTTCGCGTCCGGCTTTCAGATCGCTGTTGCGCGAGTACTCGTCGATGACGATATCCTTCCCCGCCACCAGCGTAGCGTCCTGCGTGAAACGCGTAATGATCGACTCGTCCGCATTCACCACCGCTTTGTTTTTCCCGAAGATTCCGCCGATGATGGTGATGTTGCCGCCGGCCATCAAGCGGGCGGCGCCGACGTTGCCTTCCACACGCAAATCGGCCGTGCAATCAACTCTATACCCGTCCTCGATGATGCCCTTGATCACCACCGTGCCGTTGAAATGCACATTGCCCGTGGTGGCGCTGACGTCCTCTAATTCGATGATGTTTTCCACGCTGATCTGGTCGTTACGGAAAATGACATGGCCGGCGATTTCGCTGTTCCACTTGAGATTGTCCGAATCGGCCCGCACGCCTTTGCCGCAGCGAATGCGCAAATCCTTGCCGCGCGTCTGCCGAATGGGCTTGTCGGTCACGGTGCGGCCCGGCGTACCTTCGGTGGGCGGAATTTTCTCCAACAACAACATCTCGGGCTCGGTGTTGATGATGTTGCCCAATTCTTTCCAGTCGATCTGCTCCAGATTGTCCAGGCTGCGGTCCTGCCGTTTGATCAGCTTGTCGTAATGATAAATCAACTGCGCGTCTTCGCCGTTGAGCGGCTGCTCGCCGTTGGCCACCGTCACCGTCTGGCCGTAGATCTGTTGCTCAACCACTTCCTTGATTTTTTCCGCGTCGATGCCGAAGGAGACTTTCTTTTCCTCCAGCGCCTTGCGGATCATCTCCTCGTTGACCGGCGTACCTTCGCCCACCGGCGGGATCACACGCAGCATGGCGCGCAGGTCGTCGGTGGATCGCTGGACGGCCACCTGCGCCGCGCGGTTGATTTTTAGTTGTTGCTCCTCCTCGGGAACTTCTTCTTCCTTTGCCTCGCCTTCCTTAGCCTCGCCTTCCTTAGCCTCGCCTTCCTTTTTTTCTTCCGCTTCGGCGCCGTCCTTCGCGGACGGAGCATCCTCCTGCGGTTTGTCGTCAGGATCGGCGGCGGACTCTTTCAGCACAGACGGGGGAGTTGCATCCTCCGTTAGGACTTGATCAATAACCGAATCCAAATCCGTTTCCTGAGCTATTTCTTTTTCTTTGTCGTTGGTCGAATCCACGCAATCATCCCCGAATTTTTCGCCGAGTCTCGTCAGTGCTTAATCGTAACCCGGTACAGCTCCCCTGCTGCACTGTTATAATATATCGTCAAAAGCGAATAAGAAACATAGTAATTCTTTTCTGATTCCTATGATTTTGCTTCCCAATATCGGTAGATATCCCGCAACGTTTCCTCGATGGACCGTTGCGGGCGCCATCCGGTCTCGCGCAACAGTTTGTCCGCCGATCCGTACAGGACCGGCAGATCGATCGGCCGCAACCGCGCCGGATCGACTTCGATGCTGATTTCCATCGCGGCGATGTCGATCAACATTTTCACTAAATCTTCAATAATAAAGGCTTTTCCCGTACAGATATTAAAAATGCTCCCCGTGGAAGCGGATTGCAACGCCAAGCGATACGCCGTCACCACATCGCGTACATCGGTGATGTCGCGCCGGGCCGACAGGTTGCCTACCTGCAACACCGGCCGTTGTTTACCGGCTTTTATCTCCGCCAACTGGCGAGCGAAGCCCGAAACGGAAAACCGCGGACTTTGCCCGGGACCGATATGGGTGAAGGGCCGGGCAATAATGACATCCAGTCCGTGCAACCGGGCCTGAAACAAAGTTAACTGTTCAGTCAATAGCTTCGATTGGGCATAAAAATTGGCCGGTTGCGGCAGGCTATCCTCGGTGAAAGGCATTTTCTCCGGCGGAGCGCTCCCATAAACCTCGGCGGAACTGACCAACAACAGGCGCGCTTGCGGCCGATGCAGGGTCAAAGCGCGCAGCAAATTGGCCGTGCCGCCAATGTTGATCGCCATGGTTTCGGCCGGATTGGCTTCCCCTTCCGGCACGAAAGCCTGCGCGGCCAGATGAATCACCGCCTCGACGTCGTAGGCGGCCAGCAGGCGCTCGACGGCCTGGGCGTCGCGAATGTCCAGCAATTCGCGATGCTCGATCGTTTCATCCGGTTCAAGGCCGGCGGGAAAATAGGCGGCCACGACCTGATCGCCGTGGGAGCGCAGATGGTCCGTCAGATGCCGGCCGACAAAACCGGATGCGCCGGTTACCAGAATTTTCACAGCAGGTTGTGCTCCATCAGTCGCTTGCAGGATTCCAGATCGGAGTCGACCATCATCTCCACCAACTCCTGGAAGCTCACGCGCGGTTCCCACCCCAGCTTGTCTTTGGCTTTGCTGTAATCGCCGATCAGGAAATCAACCTCTGCCGGCCGGTACAGCGACTGCTCGGAAATCACGTAATCCTGCCAGTTCAGGCCCACGCGGTCGAAAGCGATTTCGACCAGTTCGCGCACCGAATGCGCCTCGCCGGTGGAGATGACGTAATCGTCGGGCTCGTCCTGCTGCAGCATCAGCCACATGGCCCGCACGTAATCGCCGGCATAGCCCCAGTCGCGGCGAGCATCGAGGTTGCCCAGGTGCAGTTTGTCGGTCAGCCCCAGCTTGATGCGCGCGGCGGTGTCGGTCACCTTGCGGGTGACGAACTCCTTGCCCCGGCGCGGAGACTCGTGGTTGAACAAAATGCCCGAGCAGGCCCACAGGCCGAAACTCTCGCGGTAGTTGACCGTAATGAAATGCCCGTACACTTTGGCCACGCCGTAGGGGCTGCGCGGATAAAAGGGCGTCGTTTCCTTTTGCGGAATCTCGCGCACCTTGCCGAACATCTCGCTGGAGCTGGCTTGGTAGATACGGATCTTCGGATTCACCAGGCGCACCGCTTCGAGCAATCGCGTGACGCCCAGGGCGGTGAACTCGCCGGTCAGCACCGGCTGGTTCCAACTGGTGGGCACGAAACTCATCGCACCCAGGTTGTACAGTTCGTCGGGCTGCGCTTCTTCCAACAAACGAATCAGGCTGAGCTGATCGAGCAGATCGCCCTGGTGGATGGCGATTTTGTCGCGCAGATGCTCGATGCGATCAAACGTTTCGGTGCTCGCCCGGCGCACCATGCCGTGCACCGCGTATCCCTTTTCCAACAGGAAATCGGCCAGATACGATCCGTCCTGGCCGGTGATGCCGGTGATCAACGCGCACTTTTTCATCACATTCTCCTCATGATCCCACAATGGCAATGATGCCCAGTATCATACAATAAAAACCAAACCAGTACAGGCTCCCTCGGCGCACGAAGCGCAGGAGCACTTTTAACGCGAAATAGCCCGACACGACCGAGGCGATAAAACCGCCGATGGCGGCGACAACAAATCCGTCGGGGATCTCCTTGATTCTCAACGCCTGCAACAGCACCGCGCCCAAAATGGCGGGGATGGAAATAAGAAAGCTCAAGCGCGCGGCGGTTTCCCGTTCCAGACCGGTCATCATGCCCGCCACGATCGTCGAACCCGAACGGCTGATGCCCGGGGTGATTGCCGCGGCTTGCACCAGCCCGACGATCAGCGATCGCCCCCACCCCAATCCGCGCATGTCGACCTTCGCCGGCGGCGCCCAGCGGGAAGCCAGCAACAGCGCCGCGGTGATCAGCAACGCGACGCCGATCATACGGACGTTTGTAAAGGCGCGATCGAAAACGTCGACCAGCGTGAAACCGACGATCACCGCCGGAATCGTGGCCACGGCGATCCACACGATCAGCCGCACGTGCGGCCGTTCGCGCCAGGCTTCGCGCCAATTGCGTTCGCGCACCGTCTGCCAACCCTCACGCGCAATGGCCAGTAGATCGTCGGCGAAAACGATGAACACGGCCACCAGCGTACCCAGGTGTAAAATGGTGTCCAAAAACAACGGCACCGACTCCAGGTCAAGCGAGAGCAAGTGCTTGATCAGCGCCAGGTGACCGGACGAGCTGATCGGCAAAAATTCGGTGAGTCCTTGCAGGATGCCCAGCAGGATGGAGAAAAAAAGATAAATGGCAGACTCCAACGGGTGTTATGCGTTGATGATTTCTTCCGCGATGCCCAGATGATGTTTAACCCGTGCAATCAAAGTGTCAATATTAAAAGGTTTGCACAGGTAATCATCTCCACCGCATTCGTAACCACGTTGGATGTTTTCCCGCGAGGTGAGCGCACTCACGAAAATGATCGGGACTTTCATGAAATCAGGCATTTTTCGGATCAGCCGGCACAATTCGTAGCCGTCGATCCAGCTCATGCTGATGTCGAGCAAAATCAAATCGGGTTTGTTGATTCTCAGGTATCCGGCCAACTTCAGGCCGTTGGGGGCGGAAAGGGTATGGAATCCATGGCGCGACAACACGCGACACATCATTTCCCGATAAACGTTGTCGTCATCCACGACCAGAAGAGTGTACTTCTTTTGGCGCTGTCCCACTGTCTTCTCCTCGAACTCCAGCGGCGAACGTCCCTCCTCCCATTACTCGTCTATCCGCTCACGCCGTCGCATATAAGTGTATTCCGGTTGACAGCGGAGAAATCGATGGGATACTTACATTTGTTCATTAAACGCATCTATCGGACACTTACAGCGAAAAGTGAAGCAACTTCATTTCAAAAATTGAAATAAACGGAAGGATCGATCATGGCCGCGAAACAAACCAAAGCATCGGCTGCGAAAAAAGGGAAGAAAATCACGGCGAAAAAAGCCCCGGCAGTCAAAACCGCCTCCAAACCGAAGCCCGCCAAAAAGGCGCCGGCCAAAAAAGCCACGCCCAAACCGGCTGCGGTGAAAAAGGCGCCGGCCAAAAAAGCGGCACCCAAACCGGCCGCGGTGAAAAAAGCGCCGGCCAAAAAAGCCGCACCCAAACCGGCTGCGGTGAAAAAAGCGCCGGTCAAAAAAGCCGCCCCCAAACCCGCCGCGGTGAAAAAGGCGCCGGCCAAAAAAGCCGCACCCAAACCGAGAATCGAAAAAGCGGCCGTTGAAAAAAAGGCGGGGAAGACCCTGTTTTTCACCGGTTTCCCCGGCTTCCTCGGGCGACACTTCTTCCGGAAATTCGCCGCGGAAAAAACCTACGATAAATACTACGTGCTCATCCAGGAAAAATTCCGCGAGAAGGCCGAGCGCGAAATCGACGATCTCCTTCCCTTCGATCCGCAGATCAAAAACAAAATCGAATTGGTCGCCGGCGATCTGACCCTGCTCAACCTCGGCCTGGAAGATCGCACGCTGGCCAGGGCCCGCGCCGAGGTCACCGACTTCTGGCACCTGGCCGCCGTGTACGATCTGGCCGTCGCCGAGAAAATCGCCTGGGAAATCAATGTGGAAGGCACCCGGCGCGTGCTCGAGCTTTGCGAACAGTGCAAAAAGCTCGACAAGCTCGTTTACTTTTCCACCTGCTACGTTTCGGGCCTGCGCACCGGCCTGATCACCGAGGAAGACCTCGATTACGGTCAGGGCCACAAGAACCACTACGAGTCGACCAAGTTCGAAGCCGAAGTGCTCGTGCGCAAACAGCGCGATAAAATCCCGACGGTCATCATCCGTCCGAGCATCGTCATCGGCGACAGCCAGACCGGCGAAACCGATAAATTCGACGGTCCGTATTTCCTCATCCGCTTCCTGGCCGACATGGAGAAACGCGACTACCTGAAGTACTTCCACAGCATGCGCATCCCCAGCCTGGGCCAGGGCGGCGCGTACTTCAATCTGGTGCCGGTCGACTACCTGGTCGACGCGACGATGCACATCACGGCGAAAGCGTCGGCGCTGGGCAAAACCTTCGCGTTGTGCGATCCCGATCCGCTGACGGCGCGCGAATTCTACGACAAGATTTACCAGGTGTTCGGCATGGGCCGGACGCGCGGCGTGGTTCCGATGCCGCTGGTGCAACTGGCGACCAAGACGCCGGGCCTGGCCGACCTGATGCGCATCCCGGAAGAGGTGCTGCCCTACGTCGATCACTACACGGTGTACGATTGCAAGAACACGCTGGAGTTCGTCGCCGACAGCCATATTCGGTGCCCGCATCTGCCCGAATACATCAGTACGTTGATCGACTACGTACGCGAGCATCTCTACCAGAAGGGCATGTACGCCAAGTATTGATTCGCTCTTGCGGATTGTCGCGGCTTCTGCCAATCTTGCCTCGGTTGAAATGGAGGTAAGATCGCGATGCGTTATCGTACAACCAAAGTTAGTCCGCGCATGGCTTTTCGTAAAAGCGTCGTCACCGGTCCCCGCGAAGTAATGGCGGTCGGCCGCAACGATCCCTGCCCTTGCGGCAGCGGCGAAAAATATAAAAACTGTTGCATCGACAAAGGCGACCACTTCCTGAAGAAGATGGCGAAGAAGGCCAAGAAAAAGGAAAAGGGAAGCCTGATCGGCAACGTGTTGGCCCGCTTCAAAAAGTAGATGTCTTCCCTACGACGCATACTGCTGTCCCTGTTGATCCTGGCGATCATGGGCGGATGGCTGTTGGTCGTCGCCGTGGTTTCGGATTACAACGAAAGCGCCGTGCTGCTCATCGGCGTGTTGTGGCTGCTGGCCGCCTTCACGCTGAGTTGGAATGCGCGCCGTCGCTGGCTGCCGCTCCTGTTGCTCGCCGCGTTGACGCTGGCGATGCTCGTCGCCGGCGGTCTCGCCTGGAAAGCCGGCAGCTATAACACCCAGGTGCGGCGGGTCGTCGTCGAGAACGTTCTCGCCGAAACCGCGCGCGCGATGGAACGCTTCCGCGCCATGGGCCGTGAACTGCCCGACTGCGAGTGGACCTGCCTGGCGCAGCAGTTGCAGGATTCCGGCGCGTGGCAAGGACTGACGATTCCCTACCGGCAAAGCGACGAAACCGCGCAATTTCAAACGATCCCCCGCAACGACGGTTGGGGCTGCCGCTATCAATACCGGTTGACGGCGCCCGATCGGTTCCGCCTGCGCAGTTCGGGCCCGGACCGCCGCTTCGAAACGGCCGACGACATCGTGCTCGACAGCGACGCGCCGCCGCCCGCCGAGGTGCGCCCCCTGCCCGTGTTCGGCCGACGCCCGCTTTGATTGACACCGCCGACGGCCTTGGGCTAGCGTGCCGACAATGAATCAGCCGCAAACGTCATCCCTCGATTTTCCCCGGCAGCCGCTCTGGTGGCGCATCGCCATGGGCGTTCCCGTGGGATTCGGTTGCCTGCTGACCTGCTGGCTCGTCAACTCCCTGAGTTTTCTTTTCCCGGCGCGCGGCTTGTTCGTTTTTCTGGTCGCCGTGTGGCTCGTGCGTTTCTTCCTGCGCCGTTACCAATGGCGCCCCCGCGCGGCGCGCGCGATCGATCACCTGTTGGCGGCGGCCGCCGCGCCCGGTTGGCTGGCGTTGTTGATTTACCTGGTGCTGCTCGCCCCCTGGCGCGGCACGGCGGCGTTGGCGTTGTCGGCGACGATTTTCGTTTTCGATCGGCGGCGAAAGGACAAACGCTCGCCGGCGTTCATCGCCCCGCTGGTGTTGTTTGCGTTGGGCTTGTGGGTATGGGCGCCGGTCTTGCTGATCCTGCCCTTGCTCGCCGGCGGTTTGTGGTGGACGGCCGATCGCCGGCCGGACCTGACGCCCGGCGGCGCGCGCTGGGCGCTGTGGCTCGCGGCGCTGTCGATCGTCGCGATCGTCTTTCCTTTTTACCTCGGAGAGCCCTGGGGCACGAAGGCGCGCGTGACCGCCCAGCCCGACGTTTCGTTGGTGTACGACGCCGCCGATCGGGACGATCCGCTGTACGCCACCATCGGACGCGACGTGCGCTTCGGGCGGCCGGACTGCTACGGTCGCCTGTTGATCGGCGCGCGCGGCGGTCCGAACGGCCTGGTGCGCCTGGCCAACGAAAAGGTGTCGACGGCGCAGACGGGACCGATCAGCGAGTCGATCGCGGTCAATTGCACCAACAATCAGTTGTATGTCGGCGATTGGGAAAACGGTTCGCTGCATATTCTCGACCACGAATCGCTGCAACGGGTGGCCACCGTCGCCTATACGCGACTGACGCGGGTCGACCAGGTAAAATTCCAGCCGGACAACCAATTCGTGTTCATGTCCGCCGACAACAGCCGCAACGTTTTCATGTACGATTTGTTTTTCCGGAAAAAAGAGATGATCTCCGTCGATCGGTTCATCACCGATTTCGCTTCGTTGTCGCGCGAGCGGATGTTCGTCATCGCCACCTACGGCGGACGTCTGTTGTTTTACCGGCATGATCTCAGTCAACTGCTCCATCGCCTGTGGCTGCCCGATTTCCAATTGCAGTTGGCGACCTCGCCCGACGGCGACGCCTTGTACATCCTCGGGCGTTACAGCGGCATGCTGTGGGAATATTCGCCGACCCAGCGCCGCATCGTGCGCCGTCGCCGGCTCGGCCCGGGCCTGCGCGGCATCGCCCTGGACGAACGCGACGATTCAATATACGTGGGAAATTATTTTTCCGGCGTGGTCACCACCTTGCGCCGCGCGGATTTACAGACCGTCGCCACCCATCGTGTGGGACCGCGGATGCATTCGCTGCATTACGACAATTCCCTGCGGCGTCTGTTGGCGGCCGACGCGCTGGGGCTGGTGCAGATCAAACTCGCCAAGTAACTTACGACTCGCCCGGTTCGGGCGGTTTGACGATCTCCTTGGAGTACACCATCACCTGGTTGCGTCCGCCGTTTTTCGCCCCGTACAACGCGGCGTCGGCGGCGGCAATCAAGGACTTCACATCGTCGGCGTCGTCCGGGAACGTAGCGATGCCGATGCTGATGGTCAACTGACGCGGCACCTCTTCGATCTTCGTGCCGGCCACCGCCGTGCGAACGCGCTCGGCCAGAATTTTCGCCCCGTCGATGCCCGTTTCCGGCATGATGACCGCGAACTCCTCGCCGCCGTAGCGCGCGGCCACGTCGATCTCGCGGCAATTGTTTTTGATCAACTGGGCGATGGTGTACAGCACGACGTCGCCGGCCTGGTGCCCGTAGGTGTCGTTGACGCTTTTGAAGTGATCCAGATCGCAGATGGCCAGCGACAACTGACCGCCGTAACGGCGCACGCGTTTCACTTCGCCGTCCAGCTTGATGTTGAAGTAGCGGCGGATGAAGATCTTGGTCAGTTCGTCGGTGATCGCCATTTCGTAGAGCGTCGCGTTGTTGATCGCCACCGCGGCCTGATTGCCCAGCGCGCTGAGCAATTCCAGATCCTCGTAGCTGAAGCCCTGCCCGCCGATCTTGTTGGTGATGTTGATGACGCCGATCGCTTCGTCCGAGGCGATCAGCGGGATGCATAGGATCGAGTTCACGTTCGACAACTCGCGCTCGGCGTAGGTGTCGTTCTGCTCGGTCGAGTTGACGATCATCGGCTCCATGTTCTGGAAGACCTTGCCGGCGATGCCCTCGCCCGGCGCAAAGGTCGAGCACTCCATCTCGCCGTTGTTGATCGCGTCTTCGACCTTCTGGTCGGGTAGGCCCTTGACCACGCGCAGCACCAGCCGGCCGATGGTCGGCTCCCAGAGCATCAGCGAGCCCTTCTGCGCCTCGGTGGTTTCGATCGCCTGCCCCAGAATGAATTGCAGCAGATTTTTCAAATCCTGAATGTGAATCAGCGCGCGGCCGATGTCGTGCAGAATCGACAGGCTCTTGACCGTCTTGTCCAACTCTTTGCGGTCGCGCTCGTTCTTTTCGTAAAGCATCGTCGTGTTGATGCTCACCGCCGCCTGCTCGGCCAGGATGTTGATGAACTCCAGATCGTCGTCGGTGAACTCGCGCCCGTCCATTTTATCGCCGACCGACAGCAGGCCGATCACGTCGCGCTGATGCAGCATCGGCACGAACAACCGGCTGCGCAGGTAATCGAAGCGGAACGATTCGTGCGGAATGCGAAAACGCGGTTCGCCACGGCTATCGACGATGGAAAACGGTTTGTCCTGCAAAATCGCCTGCCACAGCAATCCTTCCTGGCAAGGGAACGAATAGTCGACCGGCATCGCTTCGTCCAAGCCGAAGCCGCGCACAAGCTGGAACGCATTTTCCTGCGGATCGCGAATGAACAGCGCGAACGCCTCCAGACCGAAGCGTTCCTGCACGATGCTGGTGAAAACGTTGTACAGCTTTTGCGCTTCAAGCATGTTGTCGAACGCTTTGCCGGCTTGCAGCAGGGTGAAAAAATTGAACAGCTTCCGATCGAGTTTGACGATTTTTTCGTTCAGTTCCTCGACCATTTTGTTTGCTTCATCCGGCGGCGGAGTCTGTTTGCTCATGCTCTGTATCCATGGTTATCGTTGTTTCGTTACCTTTAGCATGCCGTCCGGCCGGGAACAAGTTGCCCGGCTTATTTGACAGCGACCAAGAATGATGGAAAATCAACTTATCCAAGGGCAACGCGAGAGGCGCATGAAAACGATTTCTTTCCTGGGTTTGGCGGTTCTACTTCTGCTGTCGGCGGCGGGGATGATTTTCGCGCAGACCGTCGACGACGATGCCGAAGACGACGACGTGCTCGACGACGACAACGACGACGACACGCTCGACGACGACACGCTCGACGATGATTCCGAAGACGACGACGATGACGACGATACGGTCGACGACGACGTGGACACGCCGGTCGCCGCGCACTCGACGACCATCAGCGACGGCGGTTGCGGCTGCCTGTAACCGTTACGGATTCAGTTCCTCGCGCCGCTTGCCGAAAATGTATTTCACGAATTTGAGAAACGCGTCGGAGAAATAGCGCAGGTCGTCCACGCTGCGCAGCAGGCGCAGTTTGCGCACGATGAACCCCGGCCGCAGATAAATGCGCCGGTACATCGCCCGCTGCAGACGGATCATGTCGGCCGGTTGGAAATGATGCGTGCGCCACACCGGCTCGCCGCGCACGATGTCGAACTCGTCCCAATCCTCGCGCTCGATCAATCCTTCCGCGCCGAGCATGTCGTACAGGCCGGTGCCGGGGTACGGCACGGCGACGTAGACCATCACGAAGTCGGGCTTGATGCGCAGCATCAGGCGGAAGGTCTGCTCGACCTCTTCGAAGGTTTCCGACGGGTGCGCGCCGATCATGATGAACGCACTCGACAGGATGCGGGCCTGGCGCGCGGCGGCGAAGGCGGCTTCGATCTGCGCGAGGGTGATGCGCTTGCGGATCATCTCCAGCATGCGCGGGCTGCCGCTTTCCACGCCGAAAGCGATCTTCACGCAGCCGGCGTCGGCCATCATGCGCAGCAGGTCCTCGTCGACGTTGGACACGCGGCTGTCGCAATCCCACGATACGCCCAGTTCGCGCAGGCCGTGGCAGATTTCGATCAGGCGCTCGCGACCGTAGGTGAAGGTATCGTCGTCGATGGTGAAGTGGTCGACGCCGTAGGTCCGCACGCATTCGCGCACTTCGTCGAGCACGTGGCGCGCCGAACGGAAGCGCACCTTGTTGCGATGCGTGACGTGCGAGCCGCAAAAGAAACAGCGCACCGGGCAGCCGCGGCTGGTGAACAGCTCGGTGATGTTGCGCAGCTTGGACGACAGCCCCGGGCTCGAGCTGCCGATGTAGAGCGAAAAGTCGATCAGATCGCGCGCGGGAAACGGCAGATCGTCGAGGTTCATGATCATCGGCCGCTCGGGCCCGAGGTCCGGGGCGCCGTTCGCGCGATACACCGTGCCGGGAATGCCGTGCAGCGTCCGCTCGCCGCGTTGGATCGCCGCGCAGATGTCGGCCAGCGTCAACTCGCCCTCGCCGATCACACCCAGGTCGAAGGTCGGGAATTCGTCGAGCGTGCGCGCGGGCAGTGCCGATACGTGCGGACCGCCGACGATCGTCACGATGTCCCGGTCGATTTCCTTGACGAGGCCCGCCAGGCGCGCGGCGGTTTTGACCAACGGCGTCATCGCGGTGAAACCGACGGCGTCGGGCTGGAAGCGCGCCAGATTTTCCCGCAGGTGTTTTTCCGGCCGGCGCAACACGCCGTAATCCCAAATCTCCACCGTCGCGCCGAGGCGGTCGCGCACGAAGGCCGCCAACGACGCGAGGTTGATCGGATGTTGGCACACCTCGGTGGCGATCGAGAGCATCGGTTCGGGCGGATGGATCAGAGCCAGCTTCATCCGGATCGGTTCCTTGTGGTGATAAAATGCGCCCGTACGTTAACGGCGGGCCGTCGCGGTGTCAACGAAGCTTACCAGGACAGCGGTTTGGCCGCGATCCACATCACCTGCAGGTCGAGAAAGCGCTTGCTCGCCGCGCTGCGGATCACGCAGACCGTATCGGCCCCGTGCCCGCTGCCGGCGACGGCGACCACCGGTTCGCCCTCGGGCAGCAGACCGGCGTCGACCGCTTCCATCACGATCTCGCAGGCGACCTTCGCGCCCTGCCCGAAGCGGCGCAGCGTGTTGGCCACGACCAGCGTGGGCAAGCTGCCGCCGAATTCCTTGGCGAACGCGGTTTCCAGCGAATGGGTGAGGATCGTCGCGGTCAGCACGGGGATGCCCTTGGCTTGCAGCGCCGTGCGCATCACGTCGTCGAATTCCTGTTGGTTGGGTTCCTTGAAGCCGGCCGAATGCGTCACGACGACCAGCTTCGCCGTCGCGGGCATCGCCTCGGCGAACTGGTGCGCCGTCTCGCCGCTGGTCGAAGCGACGACCACATGATGGTAGCCCTCGTCGATCAGACCGGTGACGATCCGCACGCACTGCGCCGTGTTCTCGCGTCCCGGCCGGTCGAACAGCGTCATTTCGCGTTTCATGATTTTCTCCTAGGTCAGCCGCACCGGGCACGCCTCGCAGCGCGGCTTGGTTTTGCGGCAAAACTCCTTGCCGACGTACACGATCTGCGCGTGGAACTCGCCGTAGTGCTCGGTGTCGGGCGGCACGTGGCGATGGAAAAAGTCCTGCAAATCATCGTAGCCGATGTCCGCGGCGACCAGTCCCATGCGCGAAAAAATGCGCCGCGTATACGCGTCGACCACGAAGATCGGCTGAGCGGCGGCGTACAGAATCATCGAATCGGCCGTCTCCGGCCCGACGCCCTTGAGCGCCAGCAACTCGGCGCGTAACGCGGGCAGCGGCTGCGCCAGCATGCGCGGCAAACTACCGCCGTGCTTCGCGCGAATGTGCCGGCAGAAATCGAGCAGCCGCTCCGATTTTTGATTGTAATAGCCCGCCGGACGGATCGCCTCGGCCAGTCGCTCACGCCCGGCGTTTTCCATGCCGCGCACCGTGAGCATCCGCTCGCGTTTGAGATTGGCGATCGCCTTTTCGACGTTGGCCCAGGCCGTGTTTTGCGTCAGGATCGCACCGACGCAGATCTCGAAACGCGTCTCGCCCGGCCACCACTCCAACGGCCCGAAGTGCGCGAAGGACGCCGCGTAGAACGCCTGCAGGCGCCGGAGAAGATCATGGTTGGAGCGCTTCGAGCTCTTCGCTGGTCGGGAAACCGTGCAGCCAAAGCTTATTGACGTTTTGCTTGGCGAAGCAGTCGATACAGACATATACATCCAGCGCGTCGTACAGTTGCAGATACACGGCGCGGTCCTTGTTGTGGCCGGTGGAATTCTCCACCAGCTTGACCTTGCCCGTGTGCAGGCGATAGCCGTCCACCCGCACCGCGCTTTGGGTGTGAACGGTCGGTTGAATCGCTCGCCGGCAACATGCGCACCGCATATCCGCCCCTGGGTTAATTTTGCTTAATATACATGGACCCCGACGGCTTGTCACACCAAACAAAAAGGGCGTTCCGCCTTTGTACGCGAAACGCCCCCGGTTTGTCGGCGCGCGTTAATTGTAAATGACGTGAAACCGATCCAGGTATTTGAAGAACGGCTGCAAGCGTTTTTTGTAGGTTTTCGGATCCAGGTACCACAGCACGGTGGCGATGGAGGTCATCAGGCTGTTGCCGTCCTGCGGCGTGAAGCAGATGCCGAAAATTTCGGTGCCGTCGGGGCTGACCTCCAGCGAATCGCGGATGAGCACCGCCTGGTTGAAGATACGCCCGGCGTAGCCGTGATCGCGCCCCTTGGAAAAGACCAGATTCATGTCGCGCAGATCGCTGATCGCCAGCAGCGGATCGGCCAGCGCGGCGTCGATCAACTTGGTGATCGTCGTTTTGTTTTTCACTTTGATGTGGAAGCGATTGAGGTGCATGAGCTGATTGTCGAGCTTGAGCGCCGTCGAGTGAATTTTGTCGTGCAGTTCGATGTCCATGGTGCGCATGACGCGCGCGGCGTCGAAGGCCTGGTGACTGCCGTAACCGGGGTATTTGTCCATGCGCACGCGATCGACGCTCGGCGCGGGGATCGCCTTGCCCGACTGGCTGATGTCGTTCATGCGGCGCATGAGCACGTAATCGGCGTTGACCACTTCGCCGCCGACCGCCTTGGCCAGGCGCAGCATCGCCAGAATGTTGTGCGTGTTGCACGAGACGACCTGGATGAACCGATGCTTGCCGGGAATCAGCGTGTGGTCGTTGACGCCGAAGGCGTACGGATGCCCGAAGCCTTCCTCGCTGCCCTGCGCGATGAAGCCGATCGGCGTACGCGCCTTGCTGTAGTATTCCTCCTTCAACTGGTTGCCGCGGTTGGTGCAGTCGATGACGATGTTCACTTTCTTGAGCACGTTTTCGATGGTGTCGTTGATCTCCAATCCGTTCTGATTGAAGATGTGCTCGAAGTGCGGCAGCGTGTTGGACCAGACGACGAACTTGCCGCCGTGATCCATCAGCAGTTTGACCGACCCGATGTCGGTCGGGGTGAACTTGGCGAAATACACCTCGCCCAGGCCGAATTCGGCGCGATGGTCCAGCAACAGGCGGGTCAGCGGCTCGCCGATCGTGCCGATGCCGACCACCAGGATCGCGAATTTGGAAACATAATGATTGTCGATTTCCTCGTACTTTTCCGCTTTTCTCTTCTTGTTAACGGCGGATTTTCTGACCCGGGCTTTGGTCGCCATGGTTCATCCCTCCGATCATATTATCTAAAGAATATCTGCAAGTTTCTCTCGTGATTTCCCCATAAACATAACGCATGGTTAGGCAAAAGACAATTGGTCGGTAATTAATTTTCGCGCCGAAAATGCATTCGCCTAATATCATTATTCTACAAACGAAAAACGGCCGCCGGACGGCAGCCGTTTGAGAGTTTTTCGCGGGGGAGATCAAAGTGCGTTGGTGATGTACCAGAGCATGCTCGAATCGGTGTTGTTTACCTCGTCATCCGCCATCAACGCGATGTGCGCTTTGTCGTTCGTATCCAGCGCCAGGTCGGTCCAATTATCAGCGTTGACAATGTAAAGAACCTCACGCGACCATTCACCGTTCTTCCGATATAGATAAAGAAGTTGATAGTCCTCATCCGCCTCCGAATATACTTTGATGGCAAAGTGCGGTTGGCCGGTCTGGTCGATATCCATAGCGTAATAACTGGAATGAAAATCCTGATCGACCAGGTCCTCCGAATCGGAGATCGGCACGTAGTCGATCTGCCAGTTGCCGGCCGTGCCGCAAATGTACTTGAGGAAATACACGCCTCCTTCGTTACGAACACAACTCATATGCACCGTACCGTCGGATTCAACTTTCATATCAATCGTCGTTAGAGACATGTTGTCAAACAGGACTTGTTCTTCAATCCACTGATCGCCATCTTGATGCAAATAATATAAGGCGACGTCACCATTCGCGGAAGTGGCCGCATTGAAGGATATATGGATATTGTCTTGTGCATCAAAGGCGATCCTCGGCGTCAATCCGACGGCGTAATCATTATCCGGACCTTGTTGCCAAATAACCTCGCGCTGCCAGTCGCCGTCTTTATTCGTGGCCAACGCGATGCTATAGAGCCCGCCCAGTCGATCACCGTAAAGTATATAGACGGCGCCGTTTCCATCCACCGCGATGTCATACCTCTCGGAGTAAGCCAAATCATCGTTGACGTCTTCGCTTACCCATTCTCCGGTTTTGTTGGTGACGTAAGTCAACTTGTTGGTCAGGGAATTGTGATAGCAAAGATGAACGAAATCCTGATCGTCCACAACCATGGAGGGGCTGTAGGGGCTGATCAATTGGTCGATACGCTCCGTAACAGCTTCCTCGCCGTTCATATGAGCATAATAAATATCGTAGTCAAGATCCTCCGAGGCAACCATATACACCATATGCGCCGCATTCTGCGAATCGACCGCAATAGACGGAATTTGCGTATTATAGCCCATATCCGGCTCGACCAAGATTTTCTTCCAATCACCGTCGTCGTCTCCGTCAGTGTCGTCATCGTCCGTATCGTCGTCGTCAGCGTCGTCATCGTCGTCGGCGGCATTCGAATCGTCGTTGTCGTCATCATCGTCATCCCCGCAAGCGGAGAAAACAAAACACATCAACAAGAAAGAGATAACCAATAGGTATAAGATTTTCTTCATGACATACTCCTAAATATTAATTGTCCAAAGTTACGCTCCTCGACCGGCGAGGAAACGATACTGCTAAAATAATAATTTGCAAAGGCGACCGCGCAAACGGCGTCCGCGCTCAAGAATATATTGGTGAAGTAACTACAGCGCGTTGGTGACGTACCAGAGGTTGTGATTTTCCTCGTAGCTCTCCTGGTCGTAGTCCTTGCGCACCATATGCGCCTTGCCGGCGGAATCGATCGCCAAATCAACCCAGTGGTCCATATAAAACCAAAACAGCAATTCGCGCGACCATTCGTCGTTTTCCAACGAGATAAACAGCAGGCGGCATTCATCATCGAAGGGGAGGTGCAGCGCAAAATACACCTCCCCGGAAGGTCCTAAATCCATCGAAAAATACGCGGATGAAAATTTTTGATCGACCAGATTTTCCGAATCGGCAATCGGCACGAAGTCGTTCTGCCAGTTGCCGGCCGTGCCGCGAATGTACTTGAGGAAATACACGCCGCCCTCGGAGCGCACACAGCTCATGTGCACCGTGCCGTCGGCCTCTACCTCCAATTCGATCGGCCCCAGCGGCATATGATCAACCAGAATTTCCTCGTCGATCCACTGGTCGTCTTCCTGATGCAGATAGTGAAGTTTAACATTGCCCAATTGTGAATCATAGATTTCGTTGAACAGGATATGCATGTTGTCGTCGCCGTCGAATCTTATTTGCGGCTCCTGTCCGACCGGACAATCGCACGCATATTGTTGCACCCAAATAACTTCACGCTGCCAATTTCCGCTTCGATTGTGAACCAAAACGAGACAATGGTAATCGCCATCAAATAAACCATAGACAAGAGCAACCGCGCCGTTTGAATCGACCGCCATGGTGAATTGGTGGGAAAGCGGCATTTCCTCGACGATCCCCTCATACTCCCAGGCGCCGGATCGGTTGGTGGCATAGGTCACCTCGGCGGTCAGAGAATTATAATAACAGATATGGACGGCATCCTGATTGTCAATGGCGATGGTTGGACTCCACACGCTGACCAGTTGATCGATTCGCTCGGTGACGATCTGTTCGCCGTCGATCAACGAATAATTCAGATCAAAATTAATCTCATCCGACGAGATCGAAAAAACGATATGCGTACGGTTTTGAGAGTCGACCGCGATACGAGGTTTTTGCAACGACCAGCCTAGAGTCGGCTCAACGGCAATTTTTTCCCACCCCTCGTAGGATTCCTCATCGTCGTCGTCGTCCGTATCGTCGTCGGCGTCGTCGTCATCATCGGCGGTATGCGCATCGTCATTGTCGTCGTCATCGTCATCGCCGCAGGCGGAGAAAACAAAAGACATCGACAATAAAATTACAATCAGCAGATAAACGAACTTCTTCATGACGTTCTCCAATAATTCATAGTCCAAAGTTGCACCAACGGCTCAATGCGAAATGATACTGCTGAAAAAATAATCTGTAAAGGCGGGCTTGGCGGCAGCGGTCAATCAACAACCGCAACCGTCGTCATCATCATCATCGTCATTGCCGTCGGGCGCTACGTCGTCGTCGGTGGTGTCGTCGTCGCTTTCATCATCATCGGCGGTGTCGTCGTCCGCGGCGTCGTCATCGACCACATCGTCATCGATCGTGTCATCGTCGGTCGTGTCGTCGTCGATCGTGTCGTCGTCGGTCGTATCATCGTCGACCGTATCGTCGTCGATCGTATCGTCATCGGTCGTATCGTCATCGACCGTGTCGTCGTCGGCGAGCAGGTCGTCCAGCACGTCGGGCTCGTTGGTGACGATGCCGTCCACGCCGCGCGAAATCATGGTCTGCATCAGCGCGGCCGGGTCGATCGTCCAAACGTTGACGAACAAGCCGTTGTCGTGCGCGTAGGTCACGTTGGCGGCGAAGGTCTGCAGGCCGTAGGGATGAATGCCGTCGAGCCCGGAGGCGAGCACCTTGTCGATTTCCGCGTTGACGTTCAGTTCGCTGGTCAGATACGCAACCCGGATCGACGGGGCCAGCGTTTTGACCGCTTCGCACACGCTCAAGCTGAAACTGGAAATCACCACCCGCGCGGCCGCGCCCGCGTCGGAGATGACGGTCAGCACGCGTTCGGCGATGTGCGCGGCGGTATAATCCGCGCCCACGTTGTCGCTTTTGATTTCCACGTTGATCGGACCGTCGATCGTGTCGAACACCTCGGCCAGCGTCGGCACTTCCACGCCGGTCCCCTGCAGCGCCGTGCCCCAGGCGGCATCGCACAGCTTGATCTCCGACAGCGTCACGTCGATCACCGAGCCGGAGCAGTCGGTCGTGCGATCCAGCGTCGCGTCGTGAATGACGACCACCGCGTCGTCGCTGGTCAGCAGCACGTCAAGCTCCACCATGTCCGCGCCTTCCAAAAAGGCGTGCACGAAGCTGGGAATCGTGTTTTCCGGAAAGTCGTTGCCCGGCGCGTTGATGCCGGTGCCACGGTGTCCGATGTTCATCACCGTCTCCTGCGCCAGTAGCGGAGTGATCACCAGAAGCAAGAAAATCAAAGTGAAGAGCTTGAATTTACGCATCGATCGCCTCCTTTGCCGAAAGAGGATTGTTAGAAATTCTTGAGAAAATTGCAACCGATGCCTGAATATTCAATTTCCATGAGCGCCCCGCCCCTGGAAAATCGTCCCCCTCCTGTGGTACATACCAGTCTTCGTCAACGGCCCGTGGGACCGCCACGGTCGTGCAAGGAGGATGACATGCCGGCACAACTCATCAGCGGCAAGGAACTTGCCCGGCAAATTCGCGACGAACTCAAAGCCGAAGTCGCTCACCTGCTGGCCACGCACGGCATCGTGCCGGGATTGGCCACCGTGCTGCTGGGCGAGGATCCCGGTTCGGTGTCCTACGTCACCGGCAAGATTCGCGGCTGCGAACAACTGGGCATTCGTTCGTTCCATCATCACCTGCCCGACACGACCGGCGAAGACGAGCTGCTCGCTCTGGTCGCGCAACTCAACGCCAATCCCGAGGTCGACGGCGTTCTGGTGCAGTTGCCGTTGCCCAAGCACATCGACGAAGCCAAGGTGCTCTTCGCGATCGATCCGAACAAGGACGTCGACGGCTTCCACCCGGTGAACATCGGCCGGATGATGATCGGCGAAAGCCTCTTCCCGCCCTGTACGCCGGCGGGGATCATGGAAATGCTGCAACGCTCCGACACGCCGACCCAGGGCGCCGAAGCGGTGGTCGTCGGCCGCAGCAACATTGTGGGCAAGCCGATCGCCATGATGCTCATGCAGAAAAATCCGCACGCCAACGCGACGGTCACGCTGTGCCACACGCGCACGCGCGATCTGGCCGCGCACACGCGCCGCGCCGACATTCTGATCGTCGCCGCCGGTCAGCCCAAGTACATCACCGGCGACATGATCAAACCCGGCGCCACGGTGATCGACGTGGGCACCAACCGCATCGGCACCACGCCCTCGGGCAAGGCCAAACTGGCCGGCGACGTGGACTTCGACGCGGCGGTGGAAATCGCCGGCAAGATCACGCCCGTGCCCGGCGGCGTCGGCCCGATGACCATCACCATGCTGTTGAAAAACACCGTCCGCGCCGCCCGGCTGCGGATCAAGGAATAGTCCTTCTTCGCCGAACATCATCCCGACGGTGCGGCGAAGGATTCTTGTGCTTTCGCTGATGATTTGGGAGGATGAATCTTCGAAAAGCAATCGTCGCAACGGAGCAACCTCGTGAACATCCTGGACCTGGCCAAAGAAAAAATCGTGATCATCGACGGCGCGCTGGGCACGTCCATTCACGCGCTGAAACTGCCGCCGGAAGCCTACGGCGGTTATCCGGGATGCAACGAAATTCTCAACCTCACGCGCCCCGACGACATCCGCGCCATTCACGCCGCGTATTTCAAGGTCGGCGCGAACGTGGTCGCCACCAACACCTTCGGCGGACATCCGCTGGTGCTGGCCGAATACGATCTGGCCGCGCGCACCGAGGAAATCAACGAAGCCGCCGCGCGTGTGGCCCGGCAGGCCGCCGCGGAATGCGCCGTCGACGGGCACCCGTGTTTCGTCGGCGGATCGGTGGGCCCGGGCACGAAACTGCCTTCGTTGGGGCAGACCACCTACGACGAGATCTACTCCGGCGCGGTGCGGCAAATCACCGGCCTGATCGCCGGGGGCGTCGACCTGTTGCAGTTCGAAACCTGTCAAGACCTGCTGCAGATCAAAGCCGCGCTGGCCGCCGCGCGCGCCGTGATGGCCCAAACGCGCACCGTGCCGTTGTACGTTTCGGTGACCATCGAACAGACCGGCACACTGCTGACCGGCTCGGACATGGCCGCCGTCATCGCCGCCCTCGCCCCCTTCGACATCGATGTGTTGGGCATGAATTGCGCCACCGGTCCCACCGCCATGCGCCCGCACCTGGAGGAACTGGCGCGCCTGTGGCCCAAGCTGATGGGCGTGTATCCCAACGCCGGGCTGCCGATGCCCTGCGCCGACGGCGTGTGTTATCCGGAAACGCCGGAGATGCTGGCCGCGACCTTGGCGCGTTTCGTCGAAGAACTGCCGCTCAATTTCATCGGCGGTTGCTGCGGCACGACGCCCGAGCACATCCGCCACATCGCCCAAGCCATCGGTTCGCGCCAACCGTTGCCCAATCGCGCCGTGCCGGCGCCGGCGTTGGGCAGCCTATTCAACGCCGTGTCCATCCGGCAGGATCCCGCGCCGCTGTTCGTCGGCGAGCGCGCGAACGCCACGGGCAGCAAGGCGTTTCGCGAAGCGCTGCTGGCCGGCGATCACGAGCAGGCTTTCGCCATTCTCGTCGAGCAGGAAGAGCACGGCAGCCACTGCGCCGACCTGTCGGTGGCCTACGCGGGGCAGGACGAACTGGCGCACATGGACGCGCTGACGAGCCGCGCGGCGAAGGAGTGCCGTCTGCCGATCTTCATCGACTCCAACCAGCCCGACGTGGTCGAGGCGGCGCTCAAACGCTACCCCGGCCGGGCGGTGATCAATTCGATCAACCTCGAGGACGGCGGCGCGAAGGCGCGGCACACGCTGGAGTTGGCGCGTCGTTTCGGCGCGGGCGTCATCTGCCTGACCATCGACGAGGAAGGCATGGCGATGACCGCCGCGAAGAAAGTCGCCGTCGCGCGGCGGCTCGTCGCATTGTGCGTCGACGAATTCGGGCTGCACCCCGAGGACCTGTTCCTGGACACGCTGACCTTCACCGTCGGCAGCGGCGACCCGGGCCTGAAAACGGCGGCGCTGGAAACGCTGGAGGCGATTCGGCAACTCAAGCGGGAAATGCCGCGCGTCAACACGATCCTCGGGCTGTCCAACATCAGCTTCGGGCTCAAGCTGAAAAGCCGCAAGGTGCTCAACTCGGTATTCCTCGACCGCTGCCTGCAGGCGGGCATGGACGCGGCGATTCTCAATCCCAAGCACATCATTCCGCTGGCCGAACTCGACGACGACGACCAGCGGCACGCCGCCGCGCTGCTGGACAACACGCCGCTGGACGGACGCGATCCGCTCGAAGCGTTCATCGACTACTTCGCCGGCCGCGCCGATTTCGAGAGCGAGGAAACCGCCGCCGATCTGCCGCCGCGCGAGGCGTTGCGCCAGGCAATTATTAAAGGGCGCACGCAACATCTGCCCGACACGGTCGCGCCGCTGCTACAGGAAACGACCGCCGAGGAGATTCTCAACGACGTTCTCGTGCCGGCGATGAAGCACGTGGGCGGGTTGTTTGGCGCGGGGCAGATGCAACTGCCCTTCGTGCTCAAAAGCGCCGAGGCGATGAAGCGCGCGGTGGATGTCATCCGCCCCCACTTCACCGCCGACGCGTCGACGGCCAAGCCGAAAAAGCTGTTGTTGGCGACGGTCAAGGGCGACGTGCACGACATCGGCAAAAACCTGGTGGACATTATCGTGAGCAACAACGGCTTCGAGGTGATCAACATCGGCACCAAAGTGCCGGTCGAAACGATCATCGCCGAGGCGCAACGCACCGACGCCGACGTGATCGGCATGTCCGGCCTGCTGGTCAGCTCCGCATTGCTCATGGCCGAAAATCTGCGCGCCATGACCGCGGCGGAATTGACCGTGCCCGTGCTCGTGGGCGGCGCGGCGCTGACCGCGCAATTCACCGCCGAAACGCTGCAGCCCGCGTATGCCAACGGCAGCGTCACCTACTGCGCCGACGCCTTCGCCGGATTGACGGCCATGCAGGCGATCGCCGAAGGACGCACGCCCGAAAAGCCGCCAGTGAAAAAAGCCGCGACCGTCGCCGCCGACGCCCTGCCCGCGCAGCCGGTGGCGATCAAGCGCGTCACGCCACCGACACCGCCGTTCTGGGGCAGCCGTTTGCTCGAGGGCGTCAAGCTCGACTCGATCTTCAGCCTGATCAACGAGGTGGCGTTGTTCCGTGGGCGGTGGGGCTACCGGCGCGGCAAAACACCCAAGGATGAATACGACGCGCTGATCGACAAGCAGGTGCGCCCGGCGTATGGCGAACTGCAACGGATCGTCAAAGCCGAGCGGCTGTTCGAGCCCCGCGTGGCCTACGGTTGGTTTCCGGCCCGCCCCGCCGGCGACGCGCTGCTGGTGACGCACGCGGGCCGCGAATTTCGTTTCGACTTTCCGCGCCGGGCCGCCGAGCCGCGTTTGTGCATCGCCGATTTCTTCAATCCCGACGGCGACGTGCTCGGCTTGTTCGTGGTCACCCTGGGCGATCGCGCGGCGAAGTTTGGGCAGGAAATTTTGCAGCGCGCCGGCTTCCTCGATTACTTCATGTTGCACGGCCTGGCCGTGGAGGCGACCGACGCGCTGGCCGAATACGCGCACGAGGCAATGCGCCACGAGTTGGGCATCGGCGAGCAGAAACGCCTGGACTGGCAGGAACTGGTGACGCAAAAATATCGCGGCAGCCGCTACGCCTTCGGGTATCCGGCCTGCCCCGATCTGGCGGCGAACGAAACGCTGCTGACGCTGCTGGACGCCGCGCGCATCGGCGTGACGCTCACCGAAACGTGGCAGATGACGCCGGAGTTTTCGACCTCGGCGGTCGTGGCGCATCATCCGCAGGCGAAATATTTTGCGGTGTGAATCCAAGGAGATGGGACAACCGATGCCAAGCAAACCATTGAGCGAGTTGATCAAGGAACGGGTCGTTATTTTCGACGGCGCGATGGGCACCGAACTGTACCAGCGGCACCAGTTCGTCAACGTGTGCTACGAGGAACTGAGCGTGTCCAAGCCGCAGTTGATCATGGAAATTCACGAGGCCAACAAGCAGGCCGGGGCCGACGCGCTGACCACCAACAGCTTCGCCGCCAACCGCTACAAACTGGCCGGCTACCTGTTGGCCGACAAGGCGTATGATTTATCGCGCGCCGCGGCCGAAGTCGCGCGCCAGGTGGCCGGCGACGAATTGTACGTCATCGGCTCGGTCGGCCCGGTGGGTCAGAAAATCGGCATCGGCGGCGTTTCGCCACAACAGGCCGAAGACGCCTTTGCCGAATCGGTGCGCGGCCTCAAGGACGGCGGCGCTGACGTGATCATCCTCGAAACGTTCAACCAGCGCGAGGAAATGCTCGCCGGCATTCGCGCCTGCGCGCGTCACGACATGCCCTACATCGCCAGCATGACCTTGGGCGAGCACGGCGCGACCCGCTACGGTGAGACGATCGACAGCATCTTCGCCCCACTGCCCGCCGACCTGCCCGCACCGGTGATGGTCGGTTTCAACTGCGGCGTCGGCCCCAGCGAACTGCTCGAGCTGGTGCAGAGCTTCATTCCCGCGTCGGCCTACCCGGTGCTGGTGCAGCCCAACGCGGGGCTACCCAAGGTCGTCGACGATCGCATGATCTACATGACCAGCCCCGAATACCTGACGACCTACGCGTTGCATTTCGTGCAGGTCGGCGCGCGGGCGATCGGCGGTTGCTGCGGCACCGGTCCGCGTCACATCGCCGAACTGGCCGCCAGCGTCAAATCGATGCACCGCGTAC
>Ga0209203_1000109_pt1 | contig 69181 bp, 55 predicted proteins | sample AD_UKC109_MetaG_FD_184423 | JGI IMG/M metagenome (GOLD analysis project Ga0209203, IMG submission 184423) | Active sludge microbial communities of municipal wastewater-treating anaerobic digesters from Hong Kong - AD_UKC109_MetaG (SPAdes)... | ecosystem: Engineered > Bioreactor > Anaerobic >... | reverse complement strand
TATGGACCAAGGCATAATTGTAGAGTACAAGATTATAATCCTCGTCATTCTCGGACATCCTTCCCAACAGGCACAACAAGATGGTCCTGGCACGATGCCCCCGACCCATTCCAAGATAAACCAACGCAACATTGTTCATCAGCAAGTTATATCCACTTATCGAGCCGTACTCTCTGAGTGTTGGAAATGCATCAAGAGCAACACGCACAGCTTCTTTTCGACGGCCTTGCATCGCCAGGGCAAAGAGGAGTCCTCTCACGATGATGGCTGTCTGAAAATCATCCTCTACTATTTTGAAAAGCTCAGCCGCTTTCCGATAGGCGGCCTCTGCCTGTGCAGGATACCCTCGTACGATATTCAGGCCCGCGACATTCACATAATAGCGGGCTTCGGCCCAGGACAATTTTTCCGGTGAATATCTTTCCTTATTGATTTTTTCCAGGACTGTTTTGGCTAAATCTAACAATTGTGCTGCTTCATTGGGATTGACATATATTGTGTGGTGGGCTTGTTTGCAGAGCTCGACCACCATCTCAGGATAGAGGCATTGCTCTGGCAAGACTGCATTGAATGATTCTTCACTTCTGTTTAGTCGGATTTTTTCCACTAGGGCGGCGGCTTCTCGTCGCTGTCGGAATAGTCTGAGGAAATCGCCTGCCATGGCGCCTTCTGCCCTCATGGTTTCCTTGAAGCCACACCAGTCCTGATAGAGTTCGTTACATGTCTCGCAATCCTTCAGGTGTTTCTCGTTTCCGGTCAGGTCCATGAGTTCGTCGATGGTGTAGCATCCTTGCTTCATGCTTTCCTCCAGTATACAAATCAAACAACTGTGCCAGGCAATCCCTCTTTAAAGAGAATACGGACCCTGTCGGGACACCCATGACAGCCGAGGTTTCTTTTTCCGTGCATCCAAGGATGAAGACACTAATGATAAGGTCCAGGCATCGTTTCCCGAGCTGAAGGACCATGTCCCAGAGGAGGATGCGCAATTCTTGCCCGGACTCCTCTTCCCTTGACTCAGCTACCTCCTGGTTGGTCTCTTCCTTTGCTGAAGCTGCTTTTTCAGCCTTGATCTTCAGGGATTGTCGTTTGATAGCGGCGTAGAGCCAGGAATCTGGACGCTCGATGTATCCGAGGTTTCGGAAGAAAGAAGAGGCGACTTTCTGGCAGACCTCCTCCGAGTCGTGCAAGGTCAAACGAAAATGTTTCATGCATAAATGAATAGAAAAAGAACGGATTCTCGAATACAAATCCAGTTGAGCCTTGGTATCGCCTGCTAAAGCTGACTGAAGAGTCTCGGATTCCAGAGTAAACCCCTGCATGACCAAGACATCATACAACAAAATATACTACTCAAAAAGGTTCAAAACTAAATCATAAGATCTGGATTTTGTCCTCTGAAAAATAATTTCGGCAGACTGATCTTTCGCTAGGTAAGGTCTCTCCAATTCGTAGACTGTAATGGCTCACCGAGCCTTTCCTCAAACCTGAACCTCACCTTGATCCGTTTCCCCGTCGGCATGTTGGGATCCAGCGCTATTTGAGCGTATCCTCTCTTATTTCTTATCCAAGAGGCGAGGCCGTAGTAATCGCCTAACAATTCCAGCGGTACCCCTATATGCTCCTTCTTATAGGTGATATCGAACCCCCAGTTTCCTAAAGGACAGTTTGTTAATGGTGAAGCAGTGACCTGGTTCACCAGTAGCTCAGGGGTCTCTTCATGCCACCATTTGGCGATGTGATGCACGTGGATGTCGCCGGATAAAACGGTTATCGGGCCTACCCCTCGCGCTAAAGCATTTTGTAATTCCTCTAGCAGGTCTTTCATTTCGTGACAATTTGCATCGCTATCCCAAGCATCAATCAAATCATCCTTTAAGTTACCTACTGCAGAGCCCACTATCTTGATGATTTTAGATAGAAAACCCCCTCGAAGAGCAAAATTCATTACAGGAGTGCTCGACACAAGAAATACCGGGCCACTATTGGGCTCAATGCTGGCAATGATTTGTCTCAAGCGTCGCCATTGTTGCGCTCCTAGTAGTTTCTTTTTTTTGGAGTTACGGCATGACCTCGTGTCCAGGACAATGAAATGACAGCCAAGTAACTTTTCATAAAAGGCTCTGTTATCTGAGCCCATGTTGGGAATGGGGTTCAGGGAAGCTTGCAATTGGTCAAACACATTACATGCGATTTTCGCCAGGTATCTTTGCGCTGGCCAAAAATCTGTTGGGTGCGAGCCATAACCATCATGAACATCATGGTCATCCCACATCATTACATTCGGTATTGAACTCAGTACTCTGTGTGCGGAAGGATGTTCCCAGGCTTCTCGATAAACACCTCGATATTTCTGAGTCCAAATGCCTGCATGACGTTCACACCATTCCCGCTTCTGCTTTCTTGCCATGCCACGCGTGTCATTGAAGTAATTTTCTGTTGCTGTATCCCAGACTTTATCGCAATACACTTGGTCCCCGCTATGAATTATCATGCGAATTGAGGGATCATTCTCGATAAGTTCAGCCAGATCATCCCATATGTGCGCGTACATTGCGATGTCATTATAGGCGTCATAATTATTACAAGAGGTTAGAATAAAACTGACAGGTTCAGTCATTACTGCGGGTACGGTACGGAATCTTCCAGTACTTCCAGGTAGTACTGCCTTACCCGTACCATTCATAAATCCGAATTTGTAACAGACTTTTTCGTCGAGGTTGGATAGCGAAAAGAGATATCCCCTTCCGTATAGTTGTCTCCTTTCGTAGGGGGCATCAATGCTTTTCTCCTGGAGGTTAATTATTGGAGGGTCTGTTAATTTGCCCGGTTCATTATCTGTTTGAAGTACAAGTTTTGGGTCATTGTTCTTACTATCCACTTCAAGGAGTATTCTTGCCGAGTTTGCTCCACCTAGCCCCACGATTGGTCCTATGCCCATGTTGTACCTCCTTTAATAAAACTTTGATCTATCAACCTTGCCTCGCTTGAGGAAATACGGCGTATGATACTTGTTTTCAGGATGCATGTTGTCCACCAACAGTACTAATTATCATACCTGAGAAGATTCTCTAACAGACTTTGTTCCCCCAGTATCGATAAAGTCATGATGTCTTAATTTTCAATCCTTACCTTATCCTTTCGACCATTTTCTTGTCCCTGCGGGTCATTGCTGCTCTTGTTCACGGTTCTCTCACGGGTATGGATCTTGTGGGGCGTCTCCTTGCCCAGAGAGGATTATCCAACACTTTTTTAGGTGGATGACGCGATTATAGTTTGGGCATGGCGGTAGGGAAGTTTTTGATTGGTTTGTGAATTCATACCCGCAGTCGGCGCATTGGTACTTTCCTGCTGACACATCACTTCCATAGGGAGCACAGCGTTTTTTCATGATTTCCTCCCGAAAAACATTTTTTTTGTCATATTTAATATGGATTGAGTACGCCTTCGGTTTTCCCAGGAGTACATCCCGAACTCTGGAGTATCTTGATAAACCTACAATACACTCCTCATTGGGAGGTTGTCAATCGGGTTCAATCAACATCGATCACAGCCTTTACTGGTTCACTGGCAATATCCAAAGCGAAATGACAATAATTGAGCAATTTTCCCTCAGAGTTGTTGAGAGCGTAGATTACGGTGCCGTGATGTGTCGTTCCTCGGTGATGTGCTGCGCCAACCGTTTGAGCTTAAGCCCGAGATCTGCTTTGTGGATCTCCTCTACTGCTTCATCCATGAGCCCCTTCTCGACCAAGATCTTGAAGAGGTTGACGAAGAGCGCATCTTTCTCCTCTCCAATACGTTGATGCTCGTACGCCTTTTGCATATTGAGAACGGCGGAACACTTAGTACAGTAGTGCGTCTGGGGCGGGTTGAGTTCACCGCAGATTGTGCAGGTGATTGGTTTGAGCTCATCCTGGCGCTTCTGGACTGTGGTAAGATTGTTCTCTCTGAGAATCGCGTTGTTGGCATCCTGATCAATGAGGTGCGAATATATTGATAGCATATCGGAATCTGGTGTCCATCCGAAATATGTTTTAGCGGTACTCTCATTAAATATACCATTGGCAATACAAAATGTGCATCTACTGTGCCTCCATAAATGTGGGTTCATGGGCTTGTTAATTTTAGCTCTCACGAATAAACGTGCCAATACTCTTCTTATACTGGCATATGTGAGAGGTTCCGGTTCTGTCGTGTATTTGTATTTAATCCAGAGCGGAGCGTCATCTTGGTGCGCGAAGGGGTGGACGCTGATCCATTGACTGAGGTAGGGGGCTGCACTGACGACCAGGACGTTCCGTTCTCCCGTCTTGCCTTTGAGGGCCAGGATGTAACCGTGTTTTTGCTTCGTGACGTGGCGGAGTTGGAGGTTGCCGATCTCGCTGACCCGCGCTCCTGTTTCCCAGAGTGTGGCGATGAATGCCTTGTCTCGGGGGCTCCTACAGGCGGTCAACAGTTTCTGTACGTCTCCTGGTGTCAACAGGTCTTTTCTCTGGAGCAAATGGCGGTCTCTCTTTCGCAAGTGGGTTTTCAGCCATTTAATCTCTTTCGGGAAGCCGTCCGAGAAGGGGAAGTCGTCGGGCTTGTATATCCAGGCCATGAACCGTTTTAGAATCGTCTTCTTGGTTTTGAGCGTCTCGGGCGCGTAGGGTGGCTGGCGGCTCATCCAGTCTGTCACGAGCCGCTGGAGGTCCTCTTTCGTCGCTTGGTCAAAATCTTTATGGAGGTCTCTCGCGGCCAGGAGAAGCTCCCCTATGATTTTTATCAGGCGCACCTTATTGCAGACCTGCTGCAACAAGCAGGTGTCCCGGAATTGCAGAATGAGGTCTTTATTCCGCTGTGAGATATCTGCTTTTCTCAGCTGCTCTTCAATGGCAGTGTACTGCTTTTCAAAAGAATGGATGTCCAAGCGCATTTTTGCTCTTCTCATAGCCTACCTCCTCGGAGTTTATAAAGGCCGACTGTCAGATGAGAAGGGCTTAGAACAAAGAAGCCAAAGCCTCTACAATGGGAATCTGACCCTCTTGTTCTCGTCCCAACTCGGTGAGGGGCTTGGAACAAAAAGGTCACAGCCTCTGGAGGACCTTGAAGATTTTGTTCACTGCTCCCCAAAAAGTCAGCCTTATGGTGAGCAGTGTGTTGGATTGACTATTTATATTTTTCGCTCCCTTGCCCAATGTGTCATTTTCCGGGTTTGGTTGGCACATTCGGTGTCGATCTTATTTCTCCCTTGTGTTTCTTCTGCTCAACCATGTAGAGGATTGTGATGAGGATGATGAGCATTCCGAGGAGCGTGTAGGTTTCGGAGTCTGTGAGCCCTCCGTAGAGTAGACTGGCGACACCTGTCATGATGGAGACTGCTTTCCAGTTGTGCTTCATGTCGTATCGTTTGAAGGTGCTCATAGCTGCCAGAAAGATCGTCATTATCACGATGGCTCCTCCGGCGTAGCCGATGGGTGTCAGGTATCGGTCGATAATGGCACTCATGCCGCCATGGTCCTCTGCTAGAAGGAAGAGTGCAGTAACACTAATGCCTGCGAAGGCCATGGCGGCTCCTTTGCCTGGGCGGGAGAGGTTTTTATCTGCTGTCTGGAATACTGTCACGCGGCGGAGCGTGACGGCATAGATGCTGAAGAAAAGGAGAAAGAAAAAGAGAAAGCTGAGGACGTAGACTGCTCGGTCGTTATGAAGCAGATTCCGCAGGTGTCGTCCTGCCCGTTCAAGGTAGTCGGTAATGTCGTACATGTCTTTCACGTATCGTCATTGTCTTCTGGGTCGCCGTACTTCTGCTCGTACCGCTTGTAGAGTTTCACGATCCAGTACTCGTCTTCAGGGTCTTCAGGCATGGTAGTAGCACCTCGTTTCATCGTCCGCGACGCGAGTATCAGGCGTGTAGGTCTGCTGGCAGTTTAGGAGCGCTTCGTCGACGAGGCTCTTGCCGAGGAGGTGTTCCGGGTAGTCGCGGTCGTTGAGCATACTGGAGTCAGGCGAGACGGTTCCGCTTACGAGAGCTTGGTAGCAATCATAGTGCTGGATGTCGTCTCGCCCGACTTCTCCCGTAGCCAGGAAGAATGTTCCATCCAGAAAGAATGGGACGAGCTCACAACGGAGGGCCGTGGCGATGTCCTCCTTGACTGGGCTGTAGCACGTTCGGGTGTGCTCGATGTCGTAGAGGATCTCCAGGATGGCTTCGTTTCGGAGTGCTCTTCCTGTCAGTTCCGTGTCGTACCGTCTGATTTCTGCTCTGGCGGTTGCGATGATTTCTTCTGGGAGGGTGAGGATTCCTTTCTCGTACGCTCTTGTTGCGTAGACGGCCTCCCCTCTTGGGAAGAAGTCTTCGAAGTCTTGCAGCCGGTATTCCGGCGGGTCTCTCGACTGCGGTTCCGTCTCGATGTATTCATCGAGTGTTCGTTGTGGTGTCATGGCTTTCACGTCTATTAGCGGTAATCGTCTCTTGGTTCGTCGTAGCTGATGATGACTCTTGCCGTATCTCGGGTGCAGGCGGCGAAGGCTTCGTCTGCCGTGCTGTTGCCGACGACGTTTCGGAAGTAGTCCGGGTAGCGCAGGAAGTGGCTTCCTTCAGGAATGGTCCCGCTGGTGAGGCACTGATAAGCCTCCAGCTTTGGGCTGAGGTCCATCCCGCAGCCGCCCAGGGCGAGATAGAAGTCTCCCTGGTATTCGAACGGGGTCAGGCCGCTTTTCAAGGCCGCCTCAACGTCCTGGATGTCGGGCTTATAGTAGATCGTCCAGTACGCGAGGTCATCCATGAGTTGCCCCATTGCTTCACACGTTGCTTCATGCTCATCCACGTCCGGGTTCTCGTCGAGGATGGTCTTCTTCTCGTGCTCGATGGCTTCCTCCGGGAATATGACCTCTTCGAACCAGTATTCGCTGGAGTCGTAGATGTGGTCGTTCCTCTGGTAGAAGCACGTGTCCGGGACGATCCGGTACTCCTGTCGTTCTACGTTCACTCGGTCGGTGGCGAGTGCTTTCTTTACGATTTCCTCTATTTCACTTTCGTTCTTCATGTTGTATTCCCCCAAATGGTTTGAGTGTCAGGTGCGCCTCCGCAGCCGTTGCTGGGCTGCTTGGAGCTGGCGCAGGTGTGCCTGGATGAGCGGGCTTCTGAGGATGTCTCGTTCGATAGCGAGAACCTCACGGAGAGCCCGAGTGAGTGCCAGGATGGTGGGGCGGAGTTGCTTCCAATCCGTTTCCGTGGTCTCTTGCTTTTGTGTCTGTTCGAGGGTCTCTCGGAGCCTTATCCAGAGGGCTATCTCAAATCGGAGGACTCGGAGCAGGTGCGCCGGGCTGGGTTCACCGCAGGCGTTCTGGAAGGCTGTGGGGTCTCGTTCCGCCTCGTAGAGCGCCTGGGTGAGGCGCTTCAGCAGGGCGGGCCATTGTTTCGCTCTGTGCAGCTTGCGGGCTGTGTGTCGCGCTGTGCGCTGTCGTTTCCTGATCCGGTGTCGGATGCTCCAGGGCGTTTTGTGAATTTCCTTCATGGTAGTAACACAATGTCTGTGGGGATATTTATCTGGCGCGTGACACTTTTATCTGGTCAGAATGCAGGCATGGCGGTTCGTGTTCCTCTCTGTGAGTGGCTCCTGGGTGTCGTCCCAGAGTTACACGAAAATCTGAAATCTTCTGGTTCGGTTCCGAAACTGGGGGCGCGCCGACTACGTGTCATTTGGCCTACCGCATTGTCAGATGCTCCTTATATGCGCCTGGCGCTGGGCTGGTGGCAGTGATGGTGGAGCTCTATTCGCGTAAACTTTTGTCGTTTCTTTCGGCCTTGCATGGGGTGAGGTCGTACGAAGGAGTGGAGGCGTTGCATCGGTCGTTGCCGGAGAGTGCTCCGGGTATGCGGACCCTTTACCGGTGGCAGGATTCGCTTGGGGATGCATTGCAGTTTTTTCCTTCCGTGCGGTTTTCGGCCTTGGGGTTGGCGCATGTGCATCTGTTTATTGAGCGTGCGTCGCCTAGGTGGTTCTCGCTTCCCTTTGCTATCTCCCATGCTTGGCTGGTGCCTCGTCTTGGGGAGCGGGTCTTGTATTTGCATTGTCTCGTTCCGTCCAGCTATGTAGATGCTTTTCAGTCGCTTCTCAAGGAAATACACTCACATGGCCTTTGCCGTCGTATCTTTTCGATCCGTTCGGTTGATGGGTGGCAGGATTTCGGGCAGCTTGATGGATGGTTTGATTCTCGCGGGCGATTGTCGTGTCCGCCGAATGCTTCGCTGGTGTGGGAGACGCCTCGTGATTCTTCCGCTCCTCTGTTGGAGGATTCGGTGCTGGAGCAGTACCCGTTGGTCGTGCCGGTGGTCTTTGAGCATCTCGGCCACCGAAGAAGTTTGAACGAGTTGTGGCAGCGAATCAGGGTTTGCCTTGGGAAGGAGGTGTGGCGATATCTTCCTCGCAGGTTGAAGCGGTGGCCGGTGAATGGGAAGAGTCATGTGAAGCGTGCGTTGCAGGTGATGGATTCTTCTGGCTTGTTCCGGCAGTTGCGGGTGGAGTACCGACCGCTTCTTCAGGGTGCGTTGGAGGTTTGGCTGCTGGTGCGGATGGAGCCAGAGATGATGTCGGAGTTTCTGGGGCGGCTAGGCTCGGTGGCGCCTATGCTGGAGGTCTTTCCTGGGATTGAGAGGCGGACCCTGGTAAGGGTAACGGGCGGTCCGAGTCTTATGTACGAGTTATTCTCGCTATTTCCCGACGGGTCGGATATGACTGTGGAGTGGTTTTTCTTCGATAAGGAGCAGACGCGGGGTTCTTCGGAGGAGGTTCGGTTCGCGTATGAGTTGTTGTTTGATCCTGTGAAGAATGAGTGGCGGTTCCCTCGGGACGAGATTTTGCAGTGCATGGGGTTGGATGGTGGTCTGAGTGAATAAGGCTGAGGCGGTGAAGAAGATCATCGAGGCAGCGCTGCATGGTGATAAAGAAGAGGTGCTTCAACAGCAGCATGCGAGTCTTGAGGCGGAGATTGCGGAGCGGGAGAAGATCGACAAGGAGGTGACCGAGGCGACACATGAGGATATTCTTGAGGTGCGTAACGAGATGCTCGGGATCGGTCCTGGTGAGGGTGTGGCCGGGGAGAGTCCCGACAAGCGTCGGGACCGCCTGGCGATGGAGAAAGAGAGATTGTTGCTGACGAAAGAGCTTCGGTTCGAGCTTCGAGATAATTGGAAGGATATCCAGCACCTCAAGCAGGAAGAACGCCAAGTCGAAGGGCAGCTCACTCAGCTAGCTCAACGAAAGAAGCGCTACAAAGATATTCTCTAAAATGTTGCCTGACCTGTTTGCCCGGTTGAGTCCCCTCTTCGGGAAGCTGATTGATCTCCTCTGGATTGAGTATCAGACGGCTGACGTAGTGCGGAAGAAAGAGATCGAGGAATTACTGACTCTCTTGACGGTGAAGTTTATTGGTGTGACGGTCGGCGAGGAGCGCGTCTTGTTGAAGCCGCCTCCGGCTGAGGTGATCGGTCAGGGCGAGTATTTTCTGGGCAGGGTTATTTATCCTGGGTTGCGGGCGCATCCGTTCCGGATTCAGCATGCCGAGTTGTTGCGGCATGTCTTTTTGCTTGGTCCGACGGGGACTGGCAAGAGCACGATGCTTCTGAATTTGTTGTTGCAGTTTCTTCGTGAGGGGAAGCCGTTCATGGTTTTTGATTTCAAGCGGTCGTATCGTTGCTTGTTGCGGTCTCGTAAGGCGAAGGAGCTTGCCGTTTTCACTATTGGTCAGGAGACGGCCCCGCTTGGGCTGAATGCGCTTCAGCCCCCGCCGGGCGCTTCTGTTGAGGAGTGGGTGGAGGCGTTGACGGATGTGATCGGGATTGTTTTTATCTTGTTGCAGGGTGCGCGGAATGTCTTGAAGGAGGCGTTGCTTCGGGCGGTTCATGAGAAGAAAGAGGAGGCGACGCTCAGGGATGCTCTCAAGATTCTGGAATCTCAGTTGCGGTCTCATCGTGGGAAGAGCCGGAAGTATGGCTGGTTGGAATCCTCGGCCAGGAGCTTGGAAGAGTTGTGCAAGGGTTCGTATGGGCGGGTACTGAATGCGCCGCGTGGGAATCCTATCAGTGCTTTATTGGATCGTCCGGTCGTGTTTGAGTTAGAAGGGTTGGGGATGGATCAGAAGCGGTTCTTCTGCCTCTTTTTCTTGCAGAGCATCTTATTATTGCGGAAGAAGCAGTCGTTGGACCGGGAGGTCTTTCGTCATGCGTTGGTCTTTGATGAGAGTCATCATGTGTTCCCGAGGCCGAAGCCTGGGGTCGTGGATATCCCTTCGATTTTGGCGCGGGAGATTCGTGAGTATGGTGAGGCGATCATCGCGGCGACGCAGCAGGCGGACGTTTCACCGAGTTTGATTGCGAACTCTGGTTTTAAGATTGTGATGCGGTGTGATTATCCGGATGATGCGTTTTTTGCGGCGAAGCTGATGAACTTGGAAGCGAAGGTTTTCCCGAAGTTGCCGATGGGGTTTTCTATTGTTCGGATGCCCGTCCGGTTTTACACGCCGTTCTTGCTGAAGAGCCCGAAGCAGCCGTTGAAGAACAAGTGGGTCGAGGACGGCCAGGTTCAGGCGCGGTGGGAGGAACTGGATGATTCACTGAAGCCCGGAGCGGTTTCTGATTCTGGTCCGGCGTTCTTGTCTGAGAGTGAGACGCTGCTCTTCTCAGACGTAATCTGCTATCCATTGTCTCCTGTGACGGAGCGATACTCGCGGTTGCGGTGGAATGCAAAGACGGGGAACTCGATTCAGCGGAAGCTCGTGAAGGATGGTTTGGTCAAGCTGGTGCCGGTGGCTGTTCCGGGCGGCAGGGTGAAGATTTTGACGCTGACGGTGAAGGGCGAAGAGCGCGCCAGGAGTTATGGTTTTGAGATTCCTTCCGGGCGCTATGGCGGGGTGGAGCATGAGTACTGGAAGCAGGAGCTGGCACGCCGGTTTCGGGAGGAGGGGTATGCGGTCGAGCTTGAGTATGGGATTGGCTCCGGAAAGGTGGTGGATCTTCGTGCGGTCCTGGGAGGCCGGGAGGTAGTGGTTGAGGTCGAGACGGGCAAGTCAGACGTGTTGGCCAATGTGCGGAAGTGCGCGGGCCGGGAGTGGGAGGTGGTTTTCTTCTTTACGTCTGATTCCTTGATTGAGAAGTATGAAAAGATGTTTCGGGGGATGGGATTGCAGGGTGTCAGGGTTCTTTCGCCTAGTCAAGTAGATGCTTATTTTGGTGAGATATTATGAGCATCCTGAAAGCTCAATCATCTGATGGTATACTCGCTCTGTGAGCGTAAAGATATTATTCTCTCGGATACTTTCCTCCGTGCCATTTTTGATGAAGACATATGTTCCAGCACTTCTTTCCATTATTGCGATCGTAATATCTTGGAGGAGTTGCCACCTAGCCTCCGATGTCCACAAACTCAATGTAACGAATTTCAGTGCTTCGAGAACACTAACATTGTCAGCAAAAATAATCCAAGGAAAAGGCACAATCGATTTCAAACCAAAAGATGGAATGATGGAGTTAGATTCCTTATATGTGTACCACCCGATAGAGTTTTCTAATAAAGGTGTTGCTTTTTCTGGAACGACGAGTTCTATAACATTGCCGTTAGGGTCCTGGTCAATTCCCGAAGAGTTCTCGAGCTTTATAATGGAAACTGTCGAGACGCAGGTCTTCAAACTGCAGAATGCTCGCGAAAATAACACTGAAACATTACTTGCTATTGGTCAGATGCCACTACTCGTTGTCTCTTCCCATACGTCACACGCGAAAAGATATCACGATGCGTCCTTATACGATCTTGAGTTCACCTACCAAGTTAACCTAGAAGAAGATGAAACGAAAACTGAACGTCAATTGGAGTTTACAAAGGTATTCTTTGTTTCAAGGCTCTCTGATTCGGATTATAGAGATTTTATCCAACACTCTAAGAAAAACTCGAAATTCTGGATCCCTATAGCAGAAAGATACCGTCAGTATGCACGGCCATAAATACTATGCAGATTGTGAATTGTGTAGATGAGTGATTTACCTGTTTCCCGGCCTCTACCCTAGTTCTTTACCCTTTTTGGAGTTATTTACCAAGTGGACAAGAATACGTATTGATGCTACTTGTCCGTAAGAGTCTTGCCTGAACTATCAGACCTACTTTTTGTAATATTCCTCGACTATCGGTCTTACTATATCCACATATTCCTTATAGCAATATACACGCCTCGCAGTAACTTTTATTGGCATATCACTATATAGTTCTTTCAGTCTCATATTCTTAACAATCAAGGACATATCGCTTTTCTCTTCACACAAGTAGATTACATTCTCAATGTTGTCGCTTTTCTCAATCGCTACAGTAGGTGTGTCAAATTCTAGACCAATAATCTCTTCAGTAAGTGATGAGTCTTTATCATGGAGCTCTTGAAGAATAAAAGCTCTTAATCCTTTGGTTTCTCTCTCATGTCTACCTGGATCTTCGTAATATTTCGTTATTTTAAATTGTTTTTCATCGCATTGACGGTAGGGTAAGTCACCATTAATGATTTGTTCCAAATTTTCTGCAATTTTCCGCTGCTCCTCATTACCGTTTAGCATTGTTTTGTGGACAGAAAACAAGAATTGATCATCGAGTTTGTAGAATTCCTCTAAAATAATCTTGGGCTCTGGTCCGCTGTTATCTATACATTGACTGCATAAGTAATCATAATGCTTTGAGAAAGCGATATCGTATGCTGTTGCATCCTTATGCAAGTAGACATTAACGAACATGTTGAGCCTGGCTCGAAGAAACGCTTCGAAATTGTTTTTTGCTCTCTCATGAAGACAAATTCCGTCACCGCCTAAAAACGATCGATACATCAGTCGTTTAATATCAATTGCTCCATACTCCGGTGTTCCTGCGAAATAGGCATCTCGCATCAGAAAATCCAGTCGATCCACCGAATATGGTCCCAGTAATATACTTGATAATATTTTTATCCAACGAGACCTAGTTTTGTACTCGTCCTTAGGATGAAGAAGATCAATTATATTGTTGGATGATAACGATCGAGACAGTTTTCCAAAGGGGCTTCTATTAATTTGGTTAATAACGGGCGCCAGCTCTTGTACTATTTCCCTTGAAATATCCTCATGGTTCAGATTATATTTCTTCAAGAATTTTCTCTCAAAGGAGTGACTGAATGGGCCGTGACCGACATCATGCAACAATCCAGCCACACGCATAGTAGCAATTGCATACTCTACAGGACACAATCCAAGTATCTCCTCAATGTGTTCAGGAGAATTATTCTCAAGCTTATGTCCTTCCTCTTTGAGGATTTGATTGTAGTATTTCGGGTACAGATAATGCGTAAATTGGCCAGAAAGGTGCATAGTACCCAATGAATGTTGATATCTTGTATGTGTTGCTCCGGGGTACGAAAGAAATGTCATTTGGTTTTGATATATTCTTTGAAGTCTCTTTAGCCACTTGTTCTTTATTAAAGCCTCCTCCCCGTCCTCACCATTAATATTTGCGGAAAAGGATATGTATCCGTATAAAGGATCTCGAATTAATTTAACAGAGTGGCGTGGGTTATAATCAGCACTATATTCTAATTTGGTAGGCATCTTACGGGTTATGCAAAATGATTAATAATTTCAAGATAGGGAGGTAGTTCGCCTTCCAAGACCATAAAGTATTTTCCTGAGTATTTTCTTAGTCCCTCAATATCAATTTCCTCTTTGTGCAGAGCATATAACATTTCGCAAAGTGTATGAAATTCGACACGCGGGTCCTTTAATACATCGAGAAGAAACTGAAATTTCTCATCTAGTACAATATTTTCAACGTGCCTAGAAGCATCCTGCGAAGCTTTATAGCAGCACTTCTCTACAAGATTCTTTTCGCAAAGATTCTCTAGGTCATCGTAAAGATTAGAAGAGTTAGGCAGGAATGCACCCCAACGAGGAAAAGTAAACTCATAGTCTGACTCTAAGAGGCCGTACTCTTCTCCGACGAGGAAGATTTCCATCAGTCGGGTATTTGTATCTACTTCCCCGAGTTCGGCTATTACCTTTAATAAAAGCGATTGATTCTTACTGAGTTCAGCATCAGGCATATTTGGGCCTCCACTAATGGGGTTAGGTAAAACTCCTTAATAAGTGTTACGTAACTCCTGAGGGTGGCGATGGGAATAGGATAATATAACCAGAGCGAGCCGGAACGACATGTAACCCCCCTCCTTTGGGTACACACGTGAACATCATACCATATATTGTTTTTGGTGTGGTTGCTTATAGCTTCGCCTTCATCTATTGCCTCTTCATGCTAGCTCTAACTGACTCATATCATACTACTTAGCAGAATATTTATAAACTACCAACTCTCAAGCGAACCATGGTTTTCGTCATGCGCAAAGATTTCTTCTTCGGCTGGGCTGGTATTTCATTTGGTCTAGTATGTATTGGTGCTTCTGGATACTTCATCATCTGGACGGTCCGGCATTTTATCTCCTTGTACAGTTTCTTTCATGGTCTAGAGTGGCATGTCATTCTGCTTTACGGGGTCCTCGGGGTCAGATTTCTCCTTGATGGGATGTGGGCTTTAAAGGCTCGCAGGAAAGAAATCAAAATCGTTGAAAAGACCATAAAGAAGCATACACAGCAATGCCGGGTGAAGCGCAAAAGCCACCATTAGAATCTTCTCTTGTATTCAGCCCATCCTCGTTCGAGCTCCTCTTCTGACTCCCCTATTTTTCTACCCTTTTCATAATATTCTTTCTTATCGATGACCTCTTTTGCGCCTCCGCCGTGGAAGCGCTGGAAGAAGACTAAGAGTACGCCGATGATTGGGATGATCGCGAGGAGTAGCCAGGGGCTTATTGGTTGTCCGGCGCCTGCGAGGCCGTAGGCTCGGAGTTGGTCTTTGCATTCTTGGTCGACTGTTTTTGGGACGGTGAAGCTGATTTTTTCTGTGCTGTCGAGTTCGTCGAACGTCCAGACCATGAGTGGGTCGTCGTTGATGATCGCGTAGTTCTCTTGTTGGATGTCGAGTTCTCGCATGCTTTGTGCGAGGCACTTCGGGATCTCTAATGGGATTCTGACGTCCGTGAGTTTTTCTCCTGGGTTGAGTGTGAGGGTGATTTCTGTTCCTCTATTTGATTCTTTGAATGCTGTTCTTATTTCGAGGTCGGGCTTCTTCTCTTTGGTGAGGTCGATGATGTTGTGTGTTGCGGTGACGATGACGTTTTCGATGTATTCGCCGTCGGCCGGCTTGACGAAGCTGAAGATGACTTCTTTGTGTCCTGAAACACGGCCGAGGTTTGTTCTGATGACGGGGTCGTCGTGCAGGACGTCGTAGCGGGCGAGGCTTTGTATTTCTGCGGCGGTCTTCGCGTACTCTTTCGGGATGTTGATTGTCAGGGTTGTGTTTTCGAGCGTGCCGAGGAGTGCCGTAATCTTGACGTGCAGCTCTCCGTCCTCGACCCATTTCTTTATTTCATAGGTTTTTTGTCGTACGACGCTCATGATGAGCGCTTGTTCTTCTTCGGGTTCGAGTTCGAGGACTTCTGCGTCCGTACAGTACGCGTCGCACGTGCCTGCGTCTCGGCAGGTTTCGAGTTCGTCGCAGTCCTCGTCAGCGTCACACGCGACGTAGCAGTCCTCTATGGGCGTGCACGTCCCGTACTCGCATAATTCATTGGAGTTGCAGACGTTGTTGCACGCGCCGCAATGGTCGCGGTCGTCGAGGGTGGTGCATTCTTGGCCGCACCGTGTTTCGGTTGGTTTGCAGTACAGGCCTTGACAGTAGGCGTCGCAGCCTGATTCTACTTGGCCGCCTTGTTTGATGCAGTCCATGACGCCGTCGCAGTCGTTATCAATACCGTCGTTGCAGTTCCCGAAGGCGCTGCCTTCTCTGACACAACCGGAGGTGGGCTGGCACTGGTGGTTTTGACAGGTGCCGTCGTACGTTGCTGTCGCGCATGGGGTGCCATCAGGTTCGTACTGGACGTTGCCTGGTATGCAGCACGCGACGTTGCTGGGGCAGGTTAAAGCGACGTCTTTCGTAACACTTGCGAGCGTCGTTTCAGTATTGCCGCTGACGCGCTTGGCCGTGATTGTGAGTCGGTGTATGCCTACCTCTGTCTTCTGAGACTGTACTTGCAGGGGTTGGTTCGTCGCGGCCGTTCTAAATCCAGAGTAGTAGTACAAGACGCTCGTCTGGTCCGGGCCGATCAAGGTCGGCGTGATGACAAAGCTTTCGCCAGCAACATGAGTAGGAATCGTGACCTCTATCCGATAGTTCGTACTGACGCACTTATACTGGCCCTGGTCCCACGTGGTTCCTGAGGGGCACGTGTAGCACGCCTGGCCGTCCGTCGGGCACGGGTCAGCCAAGGTTACTGCGCCGCTTGGCGCGGAGGCGAGGCAGCCGGGGACTGCCGAGCACTCCTGCCGGCAGACGCCGCTGATGCACTCCTGGTCGATGAGGCAGACTCTTCCACAAGAGCCGCAATTATAATTATCATTCTGTTTGTCGGTCTCTTCGTCGATACTGCCGTCGCAATCATTATCCTTCCCGTCGCACGCTTCGTACGCGCCTTGATAGATGCTCGGGTCATTATCATTACAATCAGTCTTTGCTGTTGTCGGGAGGCCGCACGCGTTGACTTTTGTTCCTGCGTGGCCGTCCCCGTCGTTGTCGACGTACGTGGGCGGGCACTCCTCGGGGGGCGTGCACGTGCCGTCCTCGCACGTCTCATCGCCCGAGCAGTCAGCGTCCTCGTCGCACGCGAGGCACGCGGCGTCGGCGCAGCCGTTCGTGCAGGTCTCGACCGTGGTGGTCTCGGTCGTTGTCGTTGCTTGGCAGTCGGCGTTCACGCACTTGTAGTTCGTGTTCGTGCGGCTCTTGACGACGTTTCCGTCGAAGCAGTAATCATTCCCCCACTCGCCGGTCGTGCCGTCCGGACAGTCGTTGTTCGTCATGCACGCCGCGTCCTGGACGCAGACGGGCGTTCCTGAAGAAGCGTCGCAGAGGTAGCCGACGCCACAATCCGTTTGTGGAGTTGCTTCTCGGTTGTCGCAACTATCGTACCAATAGATGTCATTATCCCAGCACGCCTTGTAAGACTGGGCGGTGCAACCGCCGCAGGCCTCGGCGTTCTCTGTGGCGTCCGTGACGACCGCGCCATTTTGACAGTAATAATCATTATACGTCGTGCCCGAACAACCATCCTTCATCCCCTCCGGCTGCTCGCCATCAGCCTTCGGCGTGTGCACGGCCACGAACGAGCCACTCACAATACTACACGAGTCGTCAGTACACGCATTCGTGTCGCGGGTGGGGTCCGTGTCGAACGCAGTAATCTCCTGACACGCACAACCAAGATAATCACCACTCGTCACAACAGGCCGCGCCCACGTCGGCGTATTCGGGCAGAGGTCAGCATCATCATCAATACCGTCCGCGTCGGAGTCGGCCTCTGCACTCACCTGCACGGGGACCGCGGTGCTCGTCGCGCTCTTACCGGTAAGGTCAGTAGCGATGGCATAAACGTTGAACGTAGAAGGACTCGTGAAAACATGTGCTGGCGTGGCGGTGCACGTGCCGCCGCTACACGTCTTGACCGACGTCTGCCCGTCACCGAAATACGTCGTGATATCTTTCAGATTGCCGTCATCATCGGTGGCGGTGAACGTGAACGTCACAGAATCACCCACCGTCGGGAAGTTATCACTCGCACGCCAATCGGTGAAGACAGGCGCGTACTCAGGATTGAGAACTGTGACGGATGTGCTGCCGGTGGAGGTCTTATAATTAGTGTCCAAACCTGTGGCAGTGTATGTAGCATCTCCAGTTGGATTATCAGTGGACTCTACAGTGCAGGTGTCAGCGCCATTACAATACAGATTGCTGTTCAGGATATTAATTCCTTTTTTTAGTTTAAGTTGCCTTGTTCCATCGACGTCAGTGTATATGGCAGTGATTGTGATGGAATCGCCCGAATTGACAACTCTCGAACTAGTTCTTACGACAACATTGCCCGCAGTATCTGAGCTGGTAATATCGACCTCACATCTACAGCTGGCATCTTGGCAATTAAGCCAATTCCCATTAACATAAGCGTCACCCGCATATATTCTTGTTACAGGTGTTAGCTCTTTTACTGAGAATATTCCAGGTTCTGTACCATTAGAGTGCCAGGAATCATGATGGAATAATCTTGTGTCTGTAGCGCCTGGGTGTTTTACTTTTATTGTAAACGTAGTGCCTTGCGCGGCATCATCAGGGCATTCCATGGTAACTGCTGAGACTAATGAAATACTCGCCACCAGAACTAGCAACGTTAGAACTACCCACCTCCACCTCATGCAATAAGAATATTGAAAAGGGTTTTTAAATATATTCCTAGTCTACGGTAAAGACGATCTCTGTCAGTTCTGTTTGACCGCTCACATAAAACCCTGGGATGAAGGTCTGGCCTGAGTCTGAGCAGGGGGCATCATAGCCAATCTTCCCATCTGGTGCCACTCCCATCCCTTGTGGCATATCAACACCAGTATAGGTGGGGTTCTCTCCAGCATTCTCTGCAATGAGCCAGAACTCATAAGGATACGGGAAGTTGCAATCAATACCAATAGCGTTATCCAGCACACCATTCCCATCCGCGTCGACGTTGTCTGCGATGCCGTCTCCGTCGTAGTCAATGCCCACGATCCTCGGCTCTCCGCTCTGCGTCGCGACCGGGTACATTTTTTTTGTTGTTGGGTCTTGGCTTGTGTTGTCGACGACGCTGCCGTAGCCGATGCCGCTGCCGCTCTCGATGGTTGACTGGACTCTCCAGTTGTCTCCGAGGGTGATGCCGAAGTATCTGCCTGCTTCGTCTTGTTCGTGCCAGTGCGCGCTGTAGTTTTTGGTCTTGCTTGCGACGACGTCGCCGTTATTGTCGATGAGGTCGTGCTTCACGGTGCCGGCGTCGTGTTGGTACCAGCCGAAGTTGCTGCGGAATTTAGAAATGTCTGCGCCGAGCATGACGGTGCCTGCTGTCCCAGCAGTGTAGAGTTCTGTGTCGCTGTAGATGGGGAATTGCTGTCCTTGTGTTCCTTCGGTTCCTGCGTCGTTGTAGATGCGTGCTTCGCCGATGAACTCGACGTCTGCATTGATGACGAGGGTGCCTGTTCCTGTGGTTCCCATGTTGGTTAAGATGCCTTCGAGGGTGGTTGTTTCTCCTGGTTGGAGGGTGTAGTTTGTTGTGTAGGTGCCTTGGCCGCCGCTTTTGTAGAGGGTGGCGGTGGCTGGTTCTGCTTCTGTGGAGGTGTTGAGGAGTTGGACGGTGGTGTCCCAGTAGCTGCCGCCGCTGCCATTGGCTTCGCTGACGACGGGGATGATCTGGTCTGCTTTTGCTGTCATGCTGGCGCCGAGGAGGAGTGCTCCGAGCGTGAGTCCGGTTTTGGCGAGGAAGCTTGCCATACCTCCCCTCTCTGGGAGGCATCCTTTATATACTTTTCGGTTCGTGACTACGGAAGGATAGTAACAACCGCGTTCTGAGGAAGAGGAGGGTTTATAAACCTGAGCATTTGAGATATCGAAAATGAAGATAAACGCTATGATGCGGGGGGATTATGCTCTCCCGTCTCGTACATGGAGGTTCCGGTTGCCGGATGATCGCCAAGTCACATATCTGACCAAAGAAGAGGTGGAACGATTCTTCAAAGCAATTCCTGGAGAGAGAGCTCGCGACCGTCTCCTCTTTGATCTCATCTATCGCCACGGCCTCCGGCGGTTGGAAGCTGTCAGACTCCTGAAGCGCTACATCCAGGGCGAGAGGATCTGGATAGAGCGTCTCAAAGGTGGGATTTCAGGAGAGTATCCTCTTCACCCAGCCACGATCAGGCTTATCACCACTTTTTTCAATATGGAAAATTTCTCAGAGAACCCATACCTGCTCACAAGTCGGCAGAGCAAAGAAAGTGGCCATATGGCCACCTCAACGGTCTACATGCACTTCAGAAAGTACGCCCAGAAAGCAAACCTTCCGATGAACAAGCAGCACGTCCACATCCTACGCCACTCAATAGCCGTCCACCTCATGAACGCAGGCTGGGGAGCCGCAGACGTACAAGACTGGCTCGGACACCGAAGAATCACGAGCACAATGATCTACGCCAGAGTCAGCAACAAACGAAGGGAGGAGAACTATGCCAGAATCAAAGAATCGGACGAAATCGCCAGGACGGAATGGTGAGCTGACGCTTTTCTTCATAATCGTCAAGTCAATAGTGGGAAGCGAACCTGCTCTATAATGAATAATCCGCCACAGGAGGCATGGCACATGAAGCTATTCAGTAACAGAAGAAGGACGGATCAGGCTGATAAAAGAGGCGAGGAATCAATGTACTCCTTCCTGGATCGGTGCGCACACACGAAAGCAGCAGAGATTCGCAAATGGCTGGAAGAATGGTTCGAAGAATATCCCAACGAAGAAAAAGAATACCTGCGAAGAGAACTGCAAGCTGACAGCGAGGAAAGATACTACTCTGCGCTCTTCACCCTCTATTGTCACAGGATATTCAAGCAGCATGGCTACGTTATGGAATGCCACCCCGATATTCCTGGAGAAACAAAGCATCCTGATTTTCTGGTGAAGAAAGACGATGTTCCCCTCTTTTATTTGGAGTGCACGGTCTCTTTTGATCCGGATGAGGAAAAAGCTAAGAAAGCAATACTTAAGCAAATCTATGATTTGATGGATCCCCAGGATCACCCAGACTTCTATATCGGAGTAAATCTGCACCGTGAAGCTCTCCGTATGCCCAAGGTCCGCGCAATCCGGACATTCCTCCAGAGGAATATTGCGACGTTGGATCCGGACGAGCTATTCGAATGTCTACTCAAGGACGGGTGGAATGCCATGCCGACATTTCTCTTTACGCAAAAGGGCTGGGAAATAGAATTCAGGGCGATTCCAAAGCCAAAACTGAAACGGGGGAAACATGGTGTCCGTCCTGTTGACTTTGAAATGCGAGAGCCGCAATGGGTTGACTCCAGGAAGCAGCTATTTAACACAATGAAGGGTAAGGCCAAACGATACGGGGAGCTGCCATTGCCATACATCCTGGCTGTCGATTCAAGAGATATATTTCTTGACACTGAGGACGTGCTGGGGGCACTGATAGGATCTGAATCTTGGTCTTTGGATTTCGAGACGAAAAATGCGATCGTTACAAGAAATAAGGATGGCCTCTTAATAGGTCCCGATGGACCAAAGTACACAACGGTCTCAGCCGTACTCGTAACCTGGATGGTGAACGCCAACGAACCGGAGAAAACCTCTCCCGTGCTTTGGATCAATCCATGGGCAAGGCACGCCCTCGATCAAACGCTCTGGAAAGGGCATAAACGAATCCTGAAAGATAAAAATGGCGAAGTGGAGAGAGTTGCAGGGCTGGATGTACTTGAGCTTTTGTAGGAAGAGGGCTTAGGGCAACGTTCTGACATCAAGAAGAAAATCTACCTGAAATGTGACGGCGACTGTTAATGCAATTGTGAGTAATACCGAAAATCTCAATTTTACATGCTTAAGGGAACGGTTAGAGGTGTTATTTTCATAGATCATAGTGCCTCCTTGTGCGATGCCAGAACAGCGGTCCGGAAGTGACGCTCCCCTAAACCCTCTTCAGAATTAAGAACAGATGAAGCGAGCGTTCTATTTCTTGATGAATTTCTTGTAAGGTCCATGGAGGAACTGATTTGGTCGCCAGCCGTGGAGGAGTTTTTCAAGAATGAACGCGTCAAACACACTCAAGCCAACCCCTGCAACAGTCCCGATGCCGCCTGCTCCCAGCACGTCAACCAGTGTACCCGCTCCGGTGAAAAATGCCCAACGCATCGTCTTGCTGGGTGCCTGATCAAGCCAGTCAATATGAGAGACTTCCTGAATATACTCTTTAAGAAGGTCAACGTCAGAGTCTTGCTTATGGAGCCAGGAGCGAAACTTGTCCGCTTTGGAGAGTAATTTCATCAAGTCAGAAAACGACCTGTCCCCGCTATTAATGATATCTCCTAACGCTTTGCAGTCATCGAAGTTCGCCTCCTGGAATTCGCCGACAGTCTTCATATTGGCCACACTATGCCGCGCGGCTTCCGTCATTCTCAATTGCAGCAGTGCTGCGTTCGTGGGGTTGGTCACAATCTCTGACGAGTATCTAGCTGCGAAATTGAGGTTCTCTTGAATGGTGATGAAGTTGGTAAGCAAACTTGCCTCGGTAAGGGAAGAATGAGAAGGAGGCACTCTTTTGTGATAACTATTGTTAGCCAAGGCGAAGTTAATGTTTGTGTCAACATAATAATCATTATTCTGTACCTGGATCTCAAACTTCACTGGTTGATCTTGCGGGTATTCAGGAGCGTAATATTCTAGCAACTTTAAGATGACCGCATTCACATATTCAGCGTTATTCCAATCATCAACCACCGGTCTAATCCGCTCAGGTTCGTGGCGATGTATGTCCAAATCCTGAAGGAATTTGTTCGCAAGCCTTCTTCCCTTTCCCTGACGACCTATTGCTTGAGCAAATAGTTGCGGGAAGATGTGCTGCGGTGAATGTTGAATTGTATTCACGCCCTCGACAATTATTGGGCGATGAGCTTCTCTTCCTCCGATCTGAACTGTCTGGATGCCCGACATATTCTGCTCATAAACGACGCTCAATAGGTCGCTTCTAATAAGTTCCCAAAGAGGTTCTGGACCGCATCCTGAGATTAACTTCTCTGCTGAATTCCAACGAATAACAAGGATGACTTTCTTGTAAAAAAGCAGTGCTTCGGCGAGGGTGCCTAAATCCAAATAGTTTTCCAATACATTGTCTGACTTACAGCGGAAGCAAATAGAGTCAAACATAAAGGAGCATGCTAGGCTTTCGTTTGATCCCGTCGAGTAAACAATAAAACAATCGTACTCGCCGCGAATATTATAAGGAGGGGGTCAGTGACTGGTATCCTGAACCTGATGACGACCTGGAACGGCACGTGCGCCGCCCAGAAGAGCAAGAAGTAAAAGAGGATGAAAGAAAAGAGCCACCTATTCTTCTTACGGTACTGCCAGAGGCCAATGAAACCAAAAAGATAAAGCGGGATAAAAATACCTGCGCTCAAGAGCGCCTTCTTCATACCATGCTCTTGAGGATTAAGCCAAAGCCGCCAATAATTAATCGCTTTCTTCACAACATACTTAACATAAATCTCTGGGTACTCCTTGATGTTCTGTATTCCTCGTCGGCGCCACTCCTTGCTTCGCGCCATCGGCGAATCGGCGCTCTTGTTCACCTCTTGGACGATGGTGTTCAGGTGTTCTGTTTCGAACTGTTGTGCGGCAGCCATGAATGCAGCTTGATCTTTGATCTTCGTGAGTTCATACATCTCTTTGGTTGAGCCGCGCCAGAAGTTGTACCCGCCCGCGTCATTGATGAGGATGACTTCACCGTATTTAAGATAGTTTCTTGTTGCCCAGGGGGCGAGAGTGACAAGGCTCCCGAGCAAGAACAAGATGCAAATGACGGCTTTTCTTTTGAGCGTCGTGTCGGGGCGGAAAAAGTAGCATGCCACAAGGAATGGGATGAGTATGAGTGCTGCGGGTCTTGTGAGTGACGCCAGACTGACAAAGGCTCCTGCGAGCAGGAGGTGGTGTAGTTTCGTGTCTTGGAGTCCTTTAAGGAAGAAGTAGAGGGCTGCTGTTGTGAGGAGCATGAACAGCGGTTCGGTCCGTATGTCGGTGAGTTGGTAGAGGAAGACTGGGTAGATGCTTGCGAGGAGTGCCGCAAGCAGGGCAATGCGTTCATCTTTGAGAAGAAGACGTGCTAGTTGGAAGATGAGTAGGACTGTGAGGCAGTCGATGAGCGCGAAGGAGATTTTTATGAGTTTGGTGTTTTCCGGGTTGCCGAGCGTCGCGAGTGCGATATACGCGGGGAGCAGTGGTGCGCGGAAGAATGGCAGGTTGCCGTGGTCTGGATATGTGTGTTCCGTGCAGATTTGTTTCGCGGTGTTGAGGTAGTCTTGGGCGTCTCCGAAATCTACCTTATCGATACCGAGGGCGATGATTGCGGCTAGTCGGAGGATGAGTGCGAGGAGGAGTATTGCGAATAGGGCTTTGTTCTTCATGCGTGTTCCTTTAGGGGTCGCAGACGCTTTGGCTGGTCGGACGTGGACCGCTCGTGGCGTTTCCTGGCGTGCTTTCTTGCGGGCCGCTGTATGCTGTCAGTAAGTAGTAGTGGTTTCCTGCCGAGGCGTCAAGCTCGTGGCGTAGTTGTCCTGGTTGGGCGGTTGTTTGTTTGGAGATATTGCAGGAGTTGGTTGTTGAGCCGTGGTTATAGTAGGTGCCGAGGTCTCCTTCGTAGAGGTTGTATCCTCGGGCGTTGATCGTGTCGTTGAAGTTGAGGTAGTAGCCGGTACTGCTTCCGGCGTCTTTCGTGATGAGGAGCGGGTTGCTGCTTCCTGGGGGTGAGGCCTCTTGGAGCGCGCAGTTGCCAATGTCTACGTCGATTGTTCCGTGTAGGTTGGTTTCTGAGCTGAGGAACGGGAATTCTACGCCCCTTATCTGGACTGTCTGGACTCCTGGGCTGAGGATGCTTGAGAGGTTGATTTCGTAGCCGTGGTAGCAGTCTGGCGTAATCCCGGCGGCTTGGGGATCGCAGCGGTAGATGTTCGCGTCAAACGTTCCTTTCAGTATGTTGTCTGAGTAGACTCTGACTTGTGTGTGGTTGCCGAGCGCGTTGGAGCGGTTGGTGTCGCCGTCGTCGTCATAGTCGTTTGCGCCGTCGTCGTTGGTGCCGCGGTCGGGGTCGTAGGCCCAGCCGTAGGCGATGCAGGAGGTGTCCACGCCGTCGAAGTTTCCGGTGAGGGTTTCTGGTTGGATCGTGACGGTTGAGGCGTGGATGTCCCATTTCAGGAAGGCGTGCTGTGTGATGCAGTTATCGTTGGTGAGTTCTGGTCCGGCACCGTAGTAGGCATAGGTGTTAGTGTAGCCTGAGCCGGTGGTGCTTCTGAGCCAGCTTGCGTTGTGGTTGATGTCTGCTAAGGCGTTCCCGTTGATGACTCGTGGTGGGTCTGCGCTTGTGTGTGCGAGCCAGTGTTTTCCGTCTCGCGAGCTGTTCCAGTAGAGGTCGTGGTCGCCGATGTTGCCTGAGATGAGGAAGTACGTGTCCCAGGAGGGGTAGTAGAAGAGGTCCGCGTCGGTCATGTCCCCGACGTCCACTTGTGGCAGGATTGGGTAGAGTGGTGTGTGCGTGAGGAGTGAGCCGAAGTCGTAGCCGTTGGTTGATTCTGCTCGGTAGAGGTTGACTTCGAGGCCGGTCCAGGTTGGTAGGTGTGACCAGTCATAGATGCTTTGGCAGACGTTGTACGTGTAGACGATGATGAACTTGCTGTCTTTGTAGATGACGCTTGCTTGTTTGCGTCCGTAGTTGAGCGGGCAGCCGACGTTGTCGTCGCGTTCCGCTTGCGGGAATGCTATGACTGGCTCGGGGGCTTGCGTGCAGGTCGTGTCCCCGGCCCAGCACGGGTATTTTCTCCAGGTGAGGCCGTCGTAGGAGGTGGCGAGGTATATTTGTTCGCCCTGGTAGTCGCCCGGTGTTTCTTTGATGGGGGCGTTGTAGTACAGGTAGTACGTGCCATCGACTTTCACGACGGTGGGGTCGCCGACGTGGACGACATCCTCCACGTTGGGGTCGCAGAGGGTCGGGCTTGGCGGGCACGAGGTCGAGGGAGTGCAGAAATCATCCGTGCACAAGTCGAAGCAGCCTTGCAGGGTGTCCGACGGGCAGATGACGCGTACGGGATTGATGTAGCCTGAGATCGGCAGGCTGGATTGCGTGTAAAACATGTAGTCGAAGAAGTTCAGTTCGTTATTAGTGCAATTGTCTCCAGGGTCGTTTGAATGCACGATCATCTTGTAAGTGGTGCCTTCTAGCCAGACTGCCGGGGCGTACTCCTGCACCTCGCAGCCGGTGCACGTGCCGCTACAGATGTACGAGGTGTCGATATTCCGGTCGATCACCTTCGCCGAGTACTGCGACTGCACGTCCCAAGCGGTTAACGGCTGGACAAATAAAAAAATACTAAGTAATGCTGTGTACCTCATGACAGAAGCTCCTAATCCACACTCCCAGGGCATGACGCGATGGCTCAATTATAGCGTAACAGGAGAGCTCACGCTTCAGAATTGTGCCCTAAGGTCCTATCGGGAGAACAGATTAGTGAGTTGATACTCCGGTCAAAACATCAAGTGTCGGAAGAGAGCAATGCCTGATAAACTGTCAGTATGTTTATGAGTCAAGGAAATACTGTTGCACACATTCTAGCCAATCAATCAATCTATGAACCAAGATTCACAGCAATTCTCTACCATCTCCTCTTCAGAAAAGATTTTCGCACATTCATCAAGGAAAAGTCTGGATTCGATCTTTCCGGCTATATCAGTCATGACTGTTTTGCTCACGTGAACCAGGAATTGATAAAATCAGCGAAAAGAAAAAAACCAGGTTATAGAAGTTGGGATGATTCAGAAATAGATATGATGCTCTCTGACATCCTGCTCTGCAGAAGTCCACATGATGAATCAATACTCATCCAATGGCCGAGAACAAAAGATGGTGGAGTCATGATACCAGGAACAGACGCTTGGGTTGAGATCTTCAAATCAGATAATTGGGAAAATGACCTGCCAGAAGAGCATATCGAGACAATCAGGAACAATCGGGAGCAAATCCTAGAGAGAGCCACTCTCATAAACTCAGAAGCCGACCTATTGATCATCACAAGGGAAAAAGTAATACTCGTTGAGAACAAGGTGAAAGACAAATTGAACGAAAAGCAAGCTATGAAATATCAAATCATGCTTGAAATGCTCTCAAGATTCTATGGCGATAGTCCCTCTGCGCAATTCTTACTGATAAATTCTTCAGGTTCAACCCCTGAGAGCATAAAACTCCTCAAGCCCTTCGACACGGCCGTTCTCAGCTGGAAAGACATTAACTTATGGGCTCAAACCAAGCTACCCAGCTCTGACCAAACATACTTGAGAACAATAATAGCCAACGCTTCCGAACATAAGGACTGGGAATCCAGCGATCAACCAGATGCATGGTATTACGATTGACAAGTTGGTAATCAGCAAAACTGAATTTACTCAAAAGAAGGAGGTCGAATGCTCTCAAATTTTCTTCACTTGGTAGGGTACCTGAAATATCCGTCTGCTCTCATTGCAATTATCTTCATTGTTAAAGGCGGTCTCCCGTTTCGAGAAGCACTAAATGCTGGAAAGAGCATAAGAGCAGCTCCAGGGCTAGAGGACTTGGGAGTGGGACTCATGTTTGTAGGGCTATTAACAGCTCTACATTCACTCTCAGATCCAGACCGGGACTCAGCAATAGAGTTAGGGGCCATCGAAGGGCCAATAATCATCCTTCTTTTCTTGATATCGATAGCCATAACAATAACTGGAGTTCTATGCCTCGTCGTCGGCCTTGGAATCTCTCACCCACTCACTATGGGGCTTATGGCCTGTGGTGTCTGTTTGCTCGGTGGGGTGAGAGAGTATCTCACGAGAAATGATTTGGATTGGTAGAACTCTCTGTTGGTTGAGATGACAATAGCTGACCTCCCTAAGCTTTTTAACAGATGAAACTAGAACGACCGAATAAATATGCACCCATACACAATATAATCAAAAAAAACAAGGAGACAGAAATGTTCGATTTCAAAGGAATCAATTCCGTTACAATTAGGATGTTTGATCTACAAATGTTACTGACACGACAAACCGGCAACACAATGGTAGAAATTGAAATACCTGTCTTCATCAAACAAGCAATTGAACACGAAATCCCTGTATATGTACAAGGAGTTGACGAAGGCGAAACCTACCAACTCGCCTTAAGAGAGGGGAAAATCGCTTTAATCAGATAATGCCAATCAACCGTGGGAATTACCGCATGGCCTTCTTAATGGCTTTTTCTATCTGCCCAACCTGGTGAAGAATTTCTTTCACGGTCTCCTCACCCTCTTCCCGTGAGCCAACCTCTTTAAGCCTTTGCACGGTCGTCTGAATACCAGAAAAGCTTACGATCACTCTCTCAAGTGCCGCTCGTCGATGGTTTTCATTACTTACTATTGAACCGCACAGTATGCATTAGTCTAATCCCTGTTGTGTTCTATTTCTGTTTGTAAATTTGGTTTTCCCTTTATTGCCTTAGTCTTCTTGCAAATATTATTGTCTACTCCCCCGTGTTCTCATTAATTATATGTATGCTTGGATATACTCTAATCTCGTGTTTTCTGTTGTGTACACATTGATAACTGAGAATTGCATATAGTGGTTGTGTTGAAAGGGATCTCCTTTCAAGTATAGTTTTTTCATTCATTGAGAATTTTTTGTCATTCTCCACAGTGTATACTTTTTCGCTCATTATATTTGATGGCCAATATATTTTGGCAGTATTGTACGGGCTACAACCTCCCGTGAATTCTATATGATAGACAACAGAATATTTACTCTGTTCAATACTTACTTGTTGCTCGTTCCATCCTTGTGCTGACAGTAGAAGCTTAGCAAGCTCAGTGATTTTCGGATAAGAGATTCGATTCTCCTCAGCGATTTCCATAAGCAATTCCTGTGCATTATTTCTTTGCTTATCCAAAATGCCAGGTTCCGAATTTCCCAGTGCGCTCAATGATCGTCCCAGACACTGCAAGTAATTCAGGTATGACTCTTCGAGAATGTTCATACTGGAACACTGCGGCCCCTGTAAATACGCACCAGCTTTTAACAGTAAACGTGCTGTATCGTTGCTATCGTACGGAGGAATCCTCGATGACAATTGACAGCCAACTTTTCCTAGCAGCATGAATGCAGATCCTCGCATTGAATCCTTTTCAACAACTCGGTTGATGTTGATTTCAATCGTATCTCCAACCAGGACATTTTCAGGCAGCACTGGCAAAGACAGTTCATAATCGACCGTAGAGCAAAACTGCAAAACATCAGTAACCAATTCATCGTCAGGAACTCCAATGTTCTCTGCATAAACAAGTTCCGCCTTGGCGATCCAGTATTTATCTCTGTGGTATTTCTGCAATTGGGGTATCGCAATGTTCAGGTATTGTCGCGCCAACTCGTATTTCCCTAGCGAGAACTGGATATCTGCTTGCATGCCGAACAGATCGGTATGATTCTCCCATGCTGGTACGGTTCCCAGGATTTCAAGAGCTTTCTCAAGATTTCCCGTGTGGAATAGTAGTTTCCCATAGGAGTACGCCACTTGTGGGAATAGGGAGTCCTGAGCATATATCGAGGAGTATAATTGTCGTGCCTTATTGTAATCCATATTATTTTCAAAGATTCTTGCTTCTTGATATCGTTGCCTCAGTGCTTGCTCTGGCGATTTATGGTAATTATAAATAGTGATAATGCCTGCGTACAGCGCCACAATACTCGGAATGACCACTAAGCAAGCGCGAAATAGTTTCCTGTAATGCTCTTCACAAAACAGTTTCCAAGGTCCTATTCTTTGACATCGTGTAAACTTTTTTGTAAATATCCACCAGCATTGCTTTTTCTTCATATGCCTTTACTCAGTAGCGAATGAGCGAACCGTCATTTTCATTACAGCCTTCATCCCTCACGAGATACTCTCGTTCGACCTCTAGTGAATGGCGCTTGCCTGTTAGCCTGATCCTTGCATGAACATTCCAGGATCTTTCTCGATACCCGGGAATGATATGGCCTGTGGAATGTACTATTGATCGTTTCATAAGAAAAGCTCCTGCTACTCACGTCCTTCGGCGGGGCAAATGTATCGTACACCCAAAGTGCATTTGAAACAATTAGGGGCGCTTTGGCTTCTGGAAGAATATTTATAAATGACCTTTTCCTCGCCACATCCATGTACCCCACCTGGCCCTTGCGCGCACTCTCTAAAGCTGAGGTTATGGAACTGTTTCAAAGGTATATGGGTATTTTCACAATCAGTCCGCACACGCTTGACCACATTGACAGCGCACAGCGGGATGTTTACACGAATGAGTGGCTACGCCGCCTCGTCCTAGAGCGACGACCGACAACAGCCTGGTTGCAGGAAAACGGCTGCTACGCATTCATTTATAAACAGAAGCTCGGACGGGCAGTGAAAGTGATCCTGGCAGCGAATGAAATGGAGTTGGAAGTACTAACCTTATATAAACCTCCGCACCATGCCACGGGAGTGAAGAACAATGGGGAAACGCATACTGGAAGCAAAAAGAAAGATGACTTTCAACTATGATTATCAGAATGACGTCTTGACCGTCCGGATCCAGGAACGTTCTACTACTTCGTTATCGTCGGCAATAACGGCACGAACGAGGGCTCCTACGGGCAAGATGATTTCCCCACCGAACGTCCCGAGGCCAGCGGCCTTCCGGGATGCGACTATCCTCAGCAGCTCATCGGAACGTGTCCGTAAAGATATCATGATGGATCCATTGCGTGCCAAGAGGAGAGGTGATAAGAACTGAATGAAACAAGAGCAAATTGCCTTTACCTGATTTGCTCAGTGTTCAATCGAACTTATTAAGTCTCGCAATTTGTGGTAGTTAGTGGAAATCAACATGGCATACCCATGAGTGTGTGATGATTTTGCACTCTCCTTAACCTATATGTTATGAGTAACTTGTGAAAAGTGTGGCGGGAGTCTTGGGACGAATTTCAAACTTTTTGCAACTGTCATGGTAATATTGACGTTGGAGACAGGAAATGGAAAAAAGAAAGTACAAGAAGCCTGAGATAATCTGTTCGGAACCTATAGATGGTATTGCAGGATTCTGTGGTTACCCCACGGGAAAAACAAGTGTACCTTCTTGTTCCGGCGGTCCAATTAACTCATAATTGAAAAGCTGGTCTCACGGTAGATTAGACTTGAGTAGTATCCTTGTATAGTCTGACGAGTTGCAACGTCCCTGCTCCGCATATACCCAAGTATTGTAGGATATTGCTTACCTGTAGTACTTCATAAGATTGGTTGACACCATTTGAATCCGATTTGGTGGGCTCGCTTTTAAATCTCTTCAATCCAATTCTGCAGAAATTTGTTCAATTTCACAAATAACTACCAACGAGGGTGGGATAATTTTCGTACTCTCTCTAACCTATATGTTATGAATAGCTTATGATAAGTGTGGCGAGGAGGATGGGATGAGTTTCTCAACTTTTTGATGGAGGGTTTGACACCGAATTGACCTGGCGATAGACTTGATGTATGGAAAGCAATACTCGAAAAGAACCAAGGAGAAATAGGTATTGTCTTAAGAATATGATTGTTCAGTTTAAGCCCGAGCGCTGTGATAAATTACAGCAGGCGGGTGAGGTGATGAAGGGAAATGGAAAAATATTTAAAGGATTTACGGGAATCCTACAACTAAGCAACGTTCTAGATCTAATCCTTTTGTACTGCCTTTTGCACATCTCAATTATAAAGTTACATGCCGTGGAAATTGCACTAAATCAAGTATAATTGTTTCACTTTTTGATAGAATAAATAATGAAGCCATATATATTAATTGCTAAAGGGGGAGTATCATGAAACCACAGAGGATAATTTTGGTTGTATGTTTTACGTGTATTATGCTAGTCACTCTATGCAATCTTATAGCAGAAGAAAAAGGGGGATGGATACAATCTACTAATCGCAAGAAATGCAAGATTTGGAATCCAAATCCTATTCCAAACGAATCTATAACCTGGACCGGAAAATGTGAAAGTGGGTATGCTCAGGGAACCGGAATAATGACTTGGTTCAAAAACGGAAAAGAGAACGGGATGTATGAAGGTGTTTTGCTTAATGGAGTAATGGATGGCGTAGGGAAATATTCTTTCCCCAATGGAAACATATATGATGGTGAATGGGTAAAAGGAAAAAGAACAGGTAAGGGAACATTTTATTGGCCAAATGGTGACTACTACGTTGGTGATTTTATAGAAAATAAGAGAACTGGTAAAGGCGTAACGTACTTAAAGGATGGCCGAATTAAAGTAGGGGGCTGGCTCAATGACCAAAGCGATGGGATAAGCATCCATTATGATAAAGATGGCAATATTTCTAAATCTGGGCGTTGGAGCTATGGGTCTTTGCGCGAGAGTTTTGCGGTCGATCCGATGGATGAGCGATTAGGAAAACCAGAAGTCCTCAAGGAAGTAGCTAAGATTCTCTTGTCTCGTCAAATGGCTAAAGAGGAAGAACTAGCTGAAATACAGCACTGGAAAGAGGAAAACAGCTGGGTCATAGATCCAAACACAGGTTGTAAAGCATGGAACGGGAACCCCCAACCGAATGAACATATGACATGGTCCGGAGATTGCATCGATGGGCTCACGGATGGGAAAGGTACTTTTATCTGGTATAAGGATGGAAAACCAGGATCAAGATATATTGGAACGATGAAAGCGGGTAAATATGATGGGGAGGGGATCTTTTATTTTACAAGTGGCAGACGATATGAGGGTGAATTTCAAGATGGTAAACGCCAGGGGAATGGTATCTATTATTATCAAGATGGAGGAAAATATGAAGGTGGTATTCAAAATGGTAAAAGACACGGGAAAGGTATTTATTATTATCCCAGCGGTCATAGATATGAAGGTGAATTTCAAAACGATGAACGCAGTGGGAAAGGCATTTATTACTATGAAGAAGGTAGATATCACAAGGGGCAATATGTCAATGGGAATCTTAATGGATATGGTGTTTATGTGAAATTCGGCACTATTGTGAAATCCGGTCGCTGGAAGAATGACGAACTGGTGGAATCGTTCCCCTTGGATCTTCATGACCCACGAATCACATCGGAGGAAGAGTATCAGGCATACCAGAAGAAACTAGCGGAAGAGCACCAGGCGTACCTCAAGCAACAAGAGGAAGCGGAAAAAGCAAGGGCAGCCAACATAAGAAAAGTAAAAACAGCTGAGAACGCCAACCAATTATACATTCTTGGCTACAGACTAGAGAATACGGATGTAGAGAGCGCGAAGCTGGCATATAACAAGATTTTGGATAAGTATCCCAGTTCAGATTTAATCGCAAAAGTGATTGACAGACTGGAAAAATTAAAAGGTGAAGCATCGACGCCTCAAAAAGCATCTTCGACCAGGTTCAGCGTAGGAGATATGGTTTGCATGAGAGCGGAAACAATTCTTTCAACTCAGACAATAAAAGGGTTTGTAGAAAATGTATCCGACGACAGAATACAAATTCGGATTGGAAGTATTAGCGGCGGTTTATGGGACACCCTGAACTATAAAGGGGTTGAGATAAAGGAGGGTACAATTATCTGGGATGAGGATGTGAATTGGGATTATTGCAGGTGAGTAAAATTCGATAATCATCATGTGACCTTGCCCAACTCGGATTCCATTTGTACAGTAGACAAGAAAAAACACGGGGAAATAAGGGAGGACAACCTAATTCGAAGAATAGTTTAGTGTCAATCAACAAAAAACTTTAGTGAAGAGCGTAAAATACTAGAGAAACTGACCTGCCCCCGATGTTTGTACCAAAGTTTAAGTTAGTATTCAAGCCGTAACTCCAGAATGATTCAAATCTGAAACCAGTATATCACTGGGAATCACAACCTCCGGGGCGGGAGGCCGGTAACCCAGAGCACTGTGTGGTCGAACATGATTGTACTCATGACGCCACAGGTTCAGCACAGCTCTGGTTTCTGCTATCGTCAAAGATCTCCCGGTTTAACACTTCATCTCTGAGTTTTCCATTGAAGGATTCAATATAGCCGTTTTCCCAGGGACTTCCCGGCTCAATGTAGAGGGTGGTTACGTCTAATCTTCCTAACCATTTCCGGATCTCTATGGCGGTAAACTCACTTCCATTGTCACTTCTGATGAGGTCCGGAACTCCATACTGCATAAAGAGGTCTGCCAGGACTTCAAAGACCTCCTGGTGATTGAAACGGCGACGCACAGCAAGGGCCAGGCAGGTACGGGTGTACTCATCGATGACGGTAAGGATACGAAAGGCTTTTCCATCTGCGGTGCGGTCATAAACAAAGTCATAACTCCATACGTGATTGGGATACTGAGGGCGCAAGCGGACACAGGAGCCGTCGTTGAGCCACAAGCGTCTTCGCTTGGGCTGTTTAGCCGGGACTTTGAGTCCTTCCTGTCTCCAGAGTCGGTAGACTCTCTTGGTATTCACCTTCCACCCTTCTTCCCGCAGTGTGAGCCCGGCATGCGGTGCATCAACCGCCAGAAGCTTGACTTCCACGGGAAACACTCTGCGCCTCTTGCCATCTGGAAGTCCGAGAGGTCTCCTCGAGTGTCGGTGTCTGTCGTTTCATTTTCCTTCGTAAAAATGCCATGTCGTCCTCCTTTTTCCCTTGATGTGCAAGGGATTCTTAGGATGGACGTGTCAACCTATTTCCATGGCAAAAACCGGACAAACATTATTGGACGCTGCAATTATAGGGAGTGGTTTTCTCAGAAGAAAATGTGGGAGGGGAGATAATAGTCCCCCCTCCCTTTGCCATGATATTACTGTATAGCCGCCTTATTGGGTGAGTGCTCTGGTTTACCCGCGATAAAGTCACTGCTTAGCGTCAAGCGGGGATCAGGGATTTCGATTTCTTCTTCATAAATCATAGAAAAATCCCCATCCATATCTTCAGCTATTACTTTCATAGTGTAGATGCCGGGCTGAAGATCAGCCAACGGAACATGGATACTCCAATGCGAACACGGATCTATCATAGGACGGCAATGCCCTTCACAAGGCTCCTCATGGTGGCAACTTTCAATACGGTGCGCTAAAAACTGATAAGCATAATCAAGACGGATCGTTACCTGTGCAATCCCTTCAGGGTCTTCAGCCCAACCATTGACTGAAAAGGTCGCTCCGAAAATTCCCGATGTATAAACACCACCTACCGGTAGTTCGTCATCCGGTTTAGCCAGGGGAAACTCATAATAGTGATCTTCTCCTGCCACGTACAGTATCCCATTGGCTGCGGCCATTCCATATGGATGCGAATCCAGATCGTAAAATTCCCAGTAGTCAGCGCAACTCCAATACTGCCCCCAATCTTTGTACAGATAGCTGTGCGGGATCGAATGCGTGTAATATGATGAAAGGTAGATTTCTCCGTTATGAACGACTATTTGTTGCACATCATATGTACTGTTTTCATCCGATAATTCACCGATGGAACCATCATGTGTAGCCGCATAAGTACACAGAAATTCACTGTAAAAATAAAAGTTGTATGGATGAAGCCAGAGATCCAAAAATGCAATTCCTGATCCACGTATATTACTCGACTCACCGCTGGGCCCTGTCCAATGAGACAAAATCATCTCATCTTTTGGTGTGTAGGGTCCACTCGTGTCACCGTACCACGTCAACCAATAGTTTTGCAATTGAAAACATGGATCGGTTGTAATCGCCTCTTTATAGGAAGTATAAAAGGGAGTGGGAATACTATGTGTAAAAATGGAGAAATGGTGTTTGTCAGAAACAAAGTAATTGTTGCCTGTTAGGTTGCCCGCATTTGGCGAATCATCACATTCTTCCTCGAGAAAGTCACTCACCCAAAAGGTAAGGGTACGCATTTCTCCTGATGGAACGTGATAGCGCATAAGTTTATAATAATATGCGTCCGTTACGATATCGAAGAAATCTGTGGCAAAGAAAAACAAGAAATCCCCATAAGCTTCAAATTGTCCAAGACGAGTCAGGGATCCGTCAGCGTTATAGCCTTCAGCGGAGAAACCTCCTTGAATAATACTTTCAGGCAGCGTGATGTCATCCAGGGGAATGGGAGATACTGGATTGCTGAGATCATAGATTCGTATCCCATTGTTATCCTCACCGATATAGTAGTAGACATAGAGGCGATTACGTTCAATTTTTGCATCTATAGGGGCAGCGTTGTTAGGGTAAAACACTAACCCGATTCTCTCATGAGGAAACTCCAATAAGTCATATATTTCAATTGTATTAGAAGACACTACATAGAGAAATCCCCCGTGGGTTTTAACATCCGTTACCCCACTGTACAAAATTGAGGTACAGAATAAAACTACTGCAATTAATGTACTTCTTAATTGGAAGTGCAATTGCAGTACGCGTCGCAGGTGCAAGTTGGATCCAAGCCTGCGGCATCATCCAATTCATGGTAGCACTGGAGTTCACACACTTCGTCTTCGTAACCTTCGAGTGGCCCGCCATCTTTTCCTGCGTTAATAAAGCAAGAAATATTATTGCAGTCAATGCCAGCCCATTCATAAATCTGAGTAGTAGCATTCCCTGCATAAACAGCGTCCAAGCTACCGTCATAGGTACTGTCATTGACATTATCAAAAAGATCCCAAATAAACTCCGCATTAATACCTTCTGATTGACTCGAAGACGGCGTACAGGAAGTGTGCATTTCCCCACTACTAATGATAAAAGACACAAAACTTGAACCCCAAGTTCTAGCCGCGAACATATCGGCGAATCCTTCGGTATAATCCGTGAAAGGGGTATGGGATGTTTCACAGACATCAGAATCATGGGAATCAGGCGTGTCCCAGTCGCCATTTTGTAATTTGTAGTGGAAATAATGCCCTGCCTCATGTATTACATACCAAGGACACTCGGTAGGGTGTTGACTACAGTCTACTGCTCCTGTAGCATAAGATTCAAAAGTGATCTTTGAAGACCCAGAACCGCATGCAGGAAAATATAATAATCCCTCGCTGTTATACGCACAGGCATCAAACTCAACATACGTTGAGTGGCTTGCGTCATACCAAGTATTCCTTGTTTTCATTAAAGTCGGAAAAACGATGCAATACAAAGGATTCACTTTAGAATCAGTATCATAATTTCTGTATTCTGCCCAAACGTTCCACTCCTTAGTGGGTCCTGGAGGGGATAGATTTTGAACAAATTCATTATAGAGAGTTGATGTATCAGAAGGCGATCCTCTACCATCCAGAAATGCCTCATCGTCACCCGCGTCATTTTTAAAAACCGGGAAAATATCATAGTCCCAATCACATTCAACTTCCTCTTTGCCGTCTTCACACTTGCCAAGTGTAACTCCTGCGGTATTAGTTGTCAACGCTTTCGCAGAATGAAATGGCGCCAGAGAATTTATTCCGTGCGCATACCACATTTCAAAAGAATCAGCATCCCCATCCTCATCTACAGTAAATTCTTCTATGCAGGTGCCTGGATTGAAGGGTGTTCCTTCTGTATAACAGGTGGTCCAGAGTTCCATGTCCATATTGGCGCAGTTATAATAATCATCAATACTTCCATCAGGTTCCGTTACTACGTCGAAATTCACTTTTGCAAGAATGTCAAAGGTAAATTCTTCAAGTCCTCTGAGATTTGAAGAATTGCCTTCTGCCATGTTGTAAGTAAGTTTTGAATAATCTTCTGGAACATCGTAATATTCCACATTGTCAGAGTACTTGGGATCGCTCTTGGCTATTTCCTGGAGAGCTTTTTCAAATCGCGATCCATGAATAAAATACTGATTAGTACCACGTGAATCAGCGATTGGGATGCGAATTTCTTTGCCTTCGTACGTAGAGACACCTATTTTCTTTCCCAGAGCATCGGCTTTATCTAATATTAATTTTGCTTCAGCGCGTGCTCTTTCCTCTTTTTGATTCTCAAAGTATTCATCGGCGAACTGTTCAAAACTTTCTCTCGACAGAATTGAAACATATTTATCAACATATTTGACATACAACGCTGCACTTTCGCCGTAAAATGTTCCCGATTTTCCTTTTGCTGACACATGGAACACATATGGCCCTTCAATAGCCAATGATATTACTTTACTGTCACTAGCTAATCCCTGAGATTGCACTGACCCAAGAATTGAGCTTTTCTTCTCTATTGTTGGTGTGATCTCATCGAGATAGATGTCAATCTCTTCATTAATTTGTGCTTCACTCGCGAACACGCTCCAATCAATACGAACAGATGCTGCACCTACAGCCTGTGCCGCAGCGTCAACTCTCATTTGAGGTGCTGTAGTTGCTAAAACAAGAGTAGCGCATAAGACTAAGCAAAAAACTGAAAGAAATTGTTTCATTGTCTTCCTCCTTTTGATTCGAAATTTTTATTCAGAGAAATCCACCTTTGATACCGATATTGCAATTAGTGAATAGACTGCCTAATATTTAGTTTTCCTATTTATGCTCCTTGCGCTAAATGCATGCTCAACTTCTTGGCATAAATTCCTAAATGGCATATAAATGAGTTGTTTATAATTATTCGTACTGGCCATGAGAACGCTGATTGGACCTACTTTTCATGTTAAAAGTCAGCGATATTCAGAATTCCTAATAAGAGCTATATTTCACTAGCCTGCTTTACTATGGCTCCATCTTCTCGATCGTTTTAATTGCACAAATAAATGTTCAAGCAATATTGAATTCATTTTCAGTGCAAGCTTCCAATATTCTCGGGCAGAAAAAGCGCCCTTTCAGGCATGATTGCATCTCTTAATTGTGGCAAATTTTATCCGGTCATTGTATTGGAAAAAACATTGGGTGCCCGTTGCGATTATCAATGACTGAAACGAACGCATACCAGCCACCTGGTGTACTAGCTTCTCCGTATGCCTCAACTGGCAGACGGGGAAGTGCATCGCTGGTGTACTGATAGACGCTATTGATTTGCCGGTAACTGAACGAAGGTACTTCGATCAAGTACATAGTCAAAAGATCAGGGACAAATACGGTAAGAGGTTCAGGGCTCAGATTCACGATTCCTAGATTAACTCTTACTGGCATTTGGCTGAAGAGAAAATCTACAGAACCGCCAGCATTGCAAGCCAGGAGGTTATTTGGTCTTAATATGGGTATCCTTTGTGCCAGAACTCCCTCAGATGGCGTATCGTTATAAACAGCAGCTGCAAGACTTAGCGGTCCCTCGGATTGTACAATCAGCGCGCCCCGAGAAGAGATCTTTCCGAATATAGTTGTAAGTAGGCTATCAAAACTTAGTAAAGAATTGTTGTTGAAATTCAGTCTTGCGGTCATTATTGAACTTGTCGCATATTTCTCCTCTAAATAATACAGAAAGAGATCAGAATTGTTTGTGCCAGCAGAAAGGTCGTTGATTTGCATCAATGTTCCCCATTGGGAGTTCTGGGAACCTACTCCCACACCCACTGAAGGTAGAATGTAGACAAAGTTACCTTGAATGTTAATAGGTGGCACAGTCGTATCGATTACCACCGATATCGTGCGTGATATAGTCGCATTTCCGAATGCATTGGAAACAGTAAGAGTGACGTTATACTCTCCTGGTTCTTGGAAAAAATGGATGGGATTAGCTTCCGAGGATACAGTACCATCGCCAAAATCCCACTGCCAATTTGTGGGATAATTGGTCGATTGATCAAAGAACTCCACCATTTGCCGCACCGTAACATTCTGGGAAGGTTGATAGCTAAAGGATGCGTCAGGAAGTAATACACAGTCAGACAAGTCATACAATGCCAATCCCGCATCCTCCCGTGCGATCCAAACCTTAGCATCATCGACGAAAACGCCTCTTCCTCTCCCTTTAATGGGAAGGATTCCGATCGAAGGGACCTGGTTATCTGGAATCAATAGAGGAAAAATATACAGTTTATCTTGCTTGTCATCATTATGCCCCAGAATTGCTCCCAGCGGCCAATCAACGGATAGTTCCCCCATGTTATAAGTATTGCGTCCAGCAATATTTGTGACTATCACATTGTCTTGCTGGTAGTCAAGAACGTAAAGGTCGTCCGAGCTGCCAATATAAGCATAGTGCTCATCAATTGCAATGTTGTCAAAATAATAGATACCCCATTCGTTCAATAGGATTGGATTTTCGAGATCCGACACATCAAATATCTTCACACCTGGCTGTGATTCAAAAGCGAGTGTGATTGCCAAAAATGATCCGTGAACAGCAAGGCTGTTGCATGGGTAAGGGATGGTTGGGAGAATTGTCGGATCATTTAGATTCGTTATATCCACGATTCTTACCCCCTGACGGGAACTAAAGAATAGCGTGGAATTGTTGACTGCGATTTCCGTCACGTCACCCCCCAGGCTTACAGATGAGATTTCAGAAATATGCAGGCGGTCTGAGAAGTCATAAATTCTGAGATTTCCCGATTGACTTTCACACACAAAAAGGTAGGGCTCTCGCACAGCCATCACAAACCGCTCTTCAACCGGAATAAGATTGATTGCAGTAAGTTCATAATCTGTTGAGATAGCATATATTCTGATCCCGAGTGGATATTCATTTACCAACAGGGTCGTTCCCGTTTTTATTACGTTGTAAGCATCACCTGGCAACATAACACCAGCAAGCAGTTTCGGATTTTCCGGATCAGTAAGGCCATATATGGTGAGGCCGTTTGTAATGGAGCTATAAAAAAGAAAGGAAGCATCACCCCCCATGTGCAACAACGATGCACCCGCATCTACTGTCGAAAGCAGGGAGGGGTGTAAGGGATCAGAAGTATCCAAAATATGGACACCATTGCTATATGTTGCTACATAGAGATAGTTATCTACCGGCACAATTTGCTCAGAGGAACCATCAAGGTCAAGATAGTCAACCAATTGCGGATTATCAGGACTCGACAAATCAAAAACACCTACGCCATAACCGCCTTGAGCTACGTACGCCACACCATTCACTGTGTTAATGGCTAGAGCCCCTAGACCTTCATAGAGCTCAGCAATTTGAACGGGTTGTGATGGATTAGATACATCAATTACGATTAGCCCACTTTCCCGATTGGCGGCATATACATAGGTTCCCGCCAATGCAATATCTTTGGTATCTGTGGGAAGCGCAAGCTCTCCGTAGAGCTGCGGCGAGGCTGAATCGCTGCAATCGTAAATCGATAATGTGGAGTGGTCATTACCTCCAAAAAGCAATTTGGTCAGTATGTAACACAGATTCCCATTTACGAGAACCCGGAAGGCTAGTGAGGACGTATCGATTTGTGCTATTACTTGAGGAGAATCAGTGGATGAAATATCGACTAGCTGCACACCAGCAAAATCACAAGCAACTGCGAGAAGATTACCACTGACTGCCAAATCCAATACTGCCCCTGGCATTGCCATGCTTGCGGTTTGCTGAAATACTTGGTCTTCTCCCATTACCCCGACAGTGAGTTCAGCTCCTGAGCCAAAAAATATTTCGCCACCTCTTGAAGCGGTTGCTCGACATGGCCCCGTGTCCCATTCATTCTGTAGCAATGGACAAGAAGATGCAGAGTGAACCGATAAGGAGAATGAAATAAAAATAGAGAAAATGAGAACATGATATTTCATCGCACACCCCCTTGTGTGTCATTCTAGGAAACATTCAAAAGGCTGTCAAGAACTCGGACAAAGGAACAAAAAAGGATTTGACATGCTCAGCAAAGCAACTCACGACCGAAGTGATAAAGGATAACTGCATTGCACCCCCCATAAAAACAAATAACCTTGAGAAATTGGTCACGCCAATTTACGGCCAGACTGTTTATATAAGTGGTAATTACACCTTCGGTTTTGTTAGCGGTTACCGCAAACCCTTGTTTTTGAGTTATATTGTGTAATATATCAACTCACATCCATTTAACAATGTACCGCATAGAAAAAGCAATGTCAAGGGAGAGGGAAAACCGATAGAGAACATTGTATAATAATGTTTCCATGACTCGTCGATTGACCATTCCACTGACCTGCTCCCCAAAAACTGATCCACCTTTTGTGTTAGTGTTTTAGAGCCCATTAGGCTTATCGTAGCACAGAAGAGGAAGAAAGGAGAGCAGGTATGAGTCGAAAGCGTTACACAGCAGAATAAATCATAGGATTTCAAACATTTTGAATAATTTATACTCCGAGTTCTTCATTCAACAATATCACCCAAATAGCCGGACTCTTGATTATCCTTCCATATTCCTGTTGTATGTGGCTGGTGGTTAAATGATGCGAGTTCTGTTACTCGATGCAAAATCCTTGAAATTGGTCTGACACCTTCATTATTTTCATCAAATTCATTATCACGGTTTGCAATCATTTTATCTATAAGGATCTTGAGTAGTGCCGTTTTTGAGAGATGAAAATCAATATTGTCCGTGAAAAGGATTTCAAGATTATCACCTTTATTCCGTTTGAAATTATTTATACATTGCAAAATCTCTTCTTCGGTAAATTTGTATCTATTCTCAGAATAGTTTGTCATGGCATCAGCAATTTCAATTGCGCTGAAGTTATCGAACTCAATATTCCTCTCCCAGAGAATAACATATTCCTCTTTGGTAACTTTCCGATTTGTGTAGAATTTAGAAGTGGCCTTTAGCAATCTATTTCTCACTATTTCTGCTTTGCCTTCATTGTCCAATATTATAAATACAATGGTTTGCTTAGAGTGGTGATAGTCAATGAACTTTTCAAGTGCGCCGTATCGATCAGTAGACTTTTTCCCTTCAAAATTACCAATACCACCAAGCTGAACGATTTCAATTCCCAATCTTCCAAAATCATGGCCTAATAGTTCACTAGATAACCGTGGGAATTGAGTTTGCTCTGATTCACCTTCCACAACAAGTATCAGCTTAGGTCGAGGATTCAAATGATATTCATTTGTCAAGAACTCCAAATATCTCAGTTCATCATCAGAAACCCCTACGCCATAGAAACGATCCTTATCCCAATTTGGCCATTCATCAGGAGATTTGATCTCCAGGCCAGTGAGGTCTTTATAAAATGCTCGTAACATAAACTCCATCGAATAAAGAGTCTGAGCATAAAGTGCTTTTCCTTTGAGTTTCTTCCTCTTATCTAAGGAGATGAAACTCAGCAAATCGTACCAATCCATGAGAGGATCTACAAAATGTGTTTCAATCACAACATCTTTGTGAAATCGCTTTATGTCATCAACCTGCAGCTCCAAATCAGACAATACATTGTCAGCGTTCCAATTACTGCAAAGATTGAACCAGTCTTCATCAGAATAGGGGAATCTCCTGGATAGTCGATATGTGCGACGATCTGTTTGTGAGAGAGGGTAGTATCGATTAGCAAGCACCTGGCACAAATAAGGTATTCTCTCATGTTCAATAATATTATCTTTGAATGAATTGATTGCTATGGTTGCATATTTCGCAATATTCTTCATGATTTTTAATGAATTATCTGCAGTGGGCGATAAGAATTCCTCTGTATTCATTCGGACTGAAAGTAGATTTATGAATTTGCTCAGATGGTAGCACTGAAATTTCGAGTAATAACTTTCTGCTGTTTTGTTTCCATCATTGTCCTTAAAACTATTCCAAGGAGAAAAAGGTTTGCTCGTTGGGTCCCACATGAATTTTTGTTCATACCAAATCCTGCTTTGTTCTTTAGTAAACAAGAATCTTGCGTATTCAAGCTTGATTTCCCCGTCCCATTCATCTCCCTCTTTTAGTACTCCATGATCCTCGGTTACATGGCCGTTTTCACTTGTCTGCATTTTTCGCTCAACGATCGGAAAACCAACACGAGCTATTGGAAAGAATACTCCTAATTCTTCAAACTTCTCCAATCTTTCCCTGGAAATATCAATTGCACGCTCCTTACAGAACTTCACAAAATCATCTGTTGTGAGAAACTCGCATATCATTGTGCAATCATTGTTGATTAAATATTCAAGATCGTGATGGTCCTCCATTGATTCAATCCTTCCCAGATTTAGATTATTGTCCTTTATTCACCATATCCCAATTCTTTAGGTTTTGTTTCCGATGTCACCCAGTCAAGATCTCTTGCATCTCCAAAAGGTGTCATTGTAGGTTCATATTGCCCCGAGTACCCGAGCAGGCGTAGTGCTATCCTGGCGAGAATATCTTGAATGTGCATCACTAATTGCCATACAGAATGAAGATCATATTTTCCACTCATGAAATCAATGTACCCACTATGGACAATTAATCCTCGGTACTTGGCAATTAAATCTCCAAAGTTATCCGCATCATATTGTGAGCTGTTTCTAATGAAATCACCCAAAGCCAAGGAATCCTGAAGTTTAAATGTTTCCAATAATGATTTTATAGCTTTTCCAAAACCTGAATTATATTTAACTGATTGTCCAAGGCGCATAAGAACTCTTTCAAGATAATCCGATGCTTGTTGATCATTATTTTCTATTGCTGTCTGTTTCATGTCCTTTACTCGTTTTTTTGCCTCTTTAATTACTGTCTTGAGCTTTTGTTGGTCCTGATCCTGAAGTTCACTTTCTGGAGAGAATACTGCGAAGGAATCAAATTCATTGCAAAGGCATTCAAGTGCACGAACAAAGTGTACAAGCTTATCCTCTATTGACTTATTATATAGGCTACCTTGAACCGTATGCTTCAGAAATACATTCAAAAATGAGGTTTTGAAATACTCTGAATTTTGTGAAGTACGAAGCAGTAAATCTGTCCCTCTTTGAATATTCTGGCTTATCCCCTGATGTCCTTTGCTGTATGTTTGTTTTGAAATGGATAAGTGAATACGCTTTTTGATTCTACCAGAAGAATCTCTGATTTCAATCCAGGGAGAATATACGGTAGCGCCTGATGCAAATGACAAAATTGGAAGAAGATCCAATGGAATCCATTCAAGTAAACGTGAGTAAGAAACAGAACTCTTCCTTCCCATTTCACCTATCATTACTGCGGTTATGGCGTTTCTGATACTCCCATTCTCAAGCTGTTGCTTATTCTCCATATAGTTGGGAAGAGGCTCAATAAAGGCAGGATGATTATTGAATTCGAAGTAGATCATCAGGTTCTGCAATGCCCTTAACGTCTCTTCAGTTTTCTTCTCTATTTTTGAATCAGGCAGAACAGGCAATTGAGGTTGTCGGGTGCGGAGAGGGTGATCTATTAAATGCTGACCCCACGGCCAAAAAGTGGTAATAAAATTCGACAATGGAAGAACCCAATATTTAGGTTTATTCTTATTGTCCTCAACATATTCAATTCTCTTTGGATGAAATTTGACCACTGAATGTTCTGCATTTGATGAGAATGGAGAACCTGAAATAGAGTAAAAGGTTGGTGATTCAACAACCACTTCACCGGAATTTGTTTTTATTATTAGATTAGTGCAAGGGTTTGGAATGTTTGTTAATACTTTTCGAGATGAGCCTTTACCCAATGTGCCATATGTGAGTACTTTATTTTTTGGCTCTCTCTGAATCTGTTTTGGTGTTTTACAAAAGCAGAATTCTGAAATTCCCTCTGATAGTTGCTCATCACAATTAATTCTGTCTACATCCATTATTATTTCAAGCTGCCCGTACTCATTAGAGATTACTTGTGAATGTCCGTGGATTATACCAGGCGGATCCTGGAATTCGGCATCACCTTCACCTTCATAGCGAGGTTCAGTATTGAACCAGCACTTTTTCTCAATCACTACTGATATTACTTATTCTTGTCTTTTGGTGGACATGGGTCGTTGCCATACGAATCCTTATCACGGATTTTTCCATTTCGACCATGGATGACCACCTCGGATTTTTGCCTTTGCGCAATTTCCCGAGCTCTCTTCCTGGCTTCTTCTTGAGTCTTGTGATGTGAGGTATCTCGCGAGTTGTCTTCCCCGACAACAGCCCATCCTTTTTCGCGGGGAACAACATGCTGGTTCGCTTTTTTCTTCGACATTCAACTCTCCTGAAAGTATATTGCACCTATATGGTGTAGGTGTAAGTATATTACACCACAATATATAGAGTTTGTCAAGCCGCAACAATTCTCTCAGACATCAAAAAAGTTCGAAAATCGTCCCTGGACTCCCACCATACATCCCCCCCAACCCCCATTAACTCTCTTCCATCATTCCCCCTCATCTACATTAGATTTAGATGTTGAGGGGATATTTGGTTCTCACCCACATGGATTAGGTCTCACAATCACCTGGGTTGATTCCTCTAACCCTGCTTCCCGTTTGCAACTCTCTTGATAACCATTCTCGTTCTCTGGTTGTCAACAAAAAACCTCCATCATCAACTGGTTGTTAAAGATCAGGCCGCTCCCCGATAAGGCGGAAGCTGTGTTGAATCACATTTCCTTCTCATTTGCAGCGTCCAATAATGTCTGTCCGGTTTTTGCCATGGAAATAGGTTGACACGTCCATCCTAAGAATCCCTTGCACATCAAGGGAAAAAGGAGGACGACATGGCATTTTTACGAAGGAAAATGAAACGACAAACACCGACACTTAAGGAGACCTTCCGGTCCACCAGATCTGGTACCTTACTCAAATCGTCAGCATCAGTAATGACAAAATGTGAGCGATTACGACAACACTGAAATGTGAAACAACGCATACTAACCTCCTTTGGCTTGGGGATCTTGCTACTCCATTATGAGTGTAATCCTAAAAAAGGTTACCTACAGAGGAGTTTTTAAATATTTTACACCTGTGGTTCTATTAGCGGTACCACGTATGGCTTCTAACCTCTGTCAAAATGAGTGATTATTATGTTGCAAAGCCCCGCTTTCTCCTCCTGATATTAAAAAACTATTGGGTGAAATAGCTAAAGAACTGAATTCTAATGACAAACAATTAATATTGGAACAGTACTACTGAAACGCTTACCAATTTACCTAAGAAGTTCTTCCCTGCCAATCTCAGAAAGATATTCTTTGAGCTCAAGAACAAAATCTCCCAAGCTTTTTCTTGTGGATGGTACACCACCGTCTACAGTAAAATCAGAAATGACTGTTCCTTCGATCAACAATTCATAATCTCTCTTTGCATCTCTCGCTTTACTCTTAAAAAAATAATCATCCTCTGTTGAGAGTAACTCAACAGCTTTTTGAAACTTAACACCTGTTATTTCCATAAGGTTGGCACAAAATTGAACAGGCAAGTCAGCGATTCTATTACTGTGCCGAATGATGGTATTTAGCGATTCTAGATTCAAATAGAATGTGGAAGCTAGATCTTCGATGGTTGTTCCGATAGACGCAGCGACTTTAACTAGCAGATCACCAAGGGAGTTGAACTCAGTATCACAATGAGCCATGAGTTCTTGAGATGCTTTATGCACTTTATCAATTTGCTTATCCTTTTCATTTCTCAACAGGATTAATCTATCTTCTAGAAAGTTCATTAGGGACTGTATTTCCTGTGATGGTGATGGGCTAATGCTGGTTGATTCAAGCTCTTTTAACTCTGCCAAAAGAGCGTTCGTTCTTTCCTTTTTTGCTTCATTAAGTAGTCTTACAATACGATTCTCGATTTGATGATACGTTGTGGATGTTATTGTCATATCTCCTCCAATTTAACAATTAGAATTTTCCGTATTATCTTCAGATCCCGCATCAGAACGCTCCAGATCATCTATGCTGTCTTGCATTTTATCCAATAAACGATAGTACTTGGATTTCACTGTAGAAAGTTGTAGTTCCATATCTTTAGCTATCTCTCTAAGTGTGTAGTCTAAAGAAAATCTGTAATGAATTATCCTTTGATCCTCTTCAGGTAAGTCTACAATCACTTTGTAAATCCTTTTGATGACGTCCGAAAGCTCGCTTCCTTCAATATATTCAATTGAATGCATGAGCGTGTATGAAGGATCCTCAATATATTCTTCTATGTTTCCCCCTGCTTCTCTATTTAGTTTTCTTATCCAATCAATTGTACGGTTCCTTGATACTAGATATAGCCACCTTCTTAGGTGGGCAACATCTCTAAAGACATGTTCTCGTAGTTTATTAATGAGAGAAATGAGAATGTTCTGCCAGAGATCAAGAAACTCTTCTTCCGATATCTTGAATCGAGACATCAGATATTTTTTGATCATTGGCGTGTAGGTTGACAGAAAGACACTCCACTCATCTTCATCGCCAAAAGCAAGTTTCCTCAGTTCAATTGTAGAATTACCTGCCATCAATCCTCCTCAATTGTGAATTTCGTTTGTGACTGACCTTTCCCATCTACTATAACGATTAAGGGTTTCAAATCATACGTTGTCTAGTTTCTATTGCGCTCACCTCTGCAATAAGCGAGTGAATGAAGTATTCTTCCCGATGGATATGCCGGCCTTCTAATTGGCGACAACACAGAGGCCGCAGCAATGTATTTAGGTCTTTCATCCAACAATAATTCACTATTCACGTGCAGTCTTTCACTTAGACTTTTGCATTTAACGAATATTGTTGCTGACATCTCCCTCATATTCTGTTCTAAGGGAAAGAATAGGTATCCCGCACCTAGATACTTCTCAGCCCATTGTACTAGGTTTGTGTAAAATGCTTCTCCCTCTTGCAACATGGCCCTAATAATATAGAACTTATGGTCATGCAGTAGGTGATGGTTGTTAAAAGTACCCAGTAGGACATCTTTCATTTCTAACATGCTCAAACAGTGTAAGAGTTTGATCTCATAGGATCTATCAAATGGCACTCCTTGATGTTTGGTCACCATGTCGTTTAATCCTTCTTTCATTCCATAGGTCCATCGTGCATCACAGTCTAGTGTTTCAAAGAAATGTAATCCCAGATATGTCCGAAGCCAGGCTGTTGGGTGTGGACGTCGACGTAATGGCCAGTTCCAATCTTTCACAGGAGGTGAATAAGCCAATAGAGCCATACTTCTTAGGTATCGCGGACCAGCAGCAATGCATCCAAGCAAATCAGCCATTATTTCTGAAGGAATTCTTCGTTTGGATATATATTGCTCTACATCCGATAAGATCTCTTCCAAAGATTGTTTCATCTTAATATGCGAAATATCTCCAGATTTCCTTGCTTCGTGTAAAATTTCTTTCATGTCAGTGATGGCTCGCTGTACGACTGGGTCCAAAAGTGCCAGTAAATCGCTGTATGCTTGAGAACAGCCATTCTGTATGTACTGATTTGATATCGCCCTCAGAATATAATGTGCTGCCTCATGAGACACTAGCAATAGTTTTTCGTGTACATGCAATTTAAAATCGATTGGAAGAAACAGGATCTGCATTTCAGAGTTGATAGCAAAATCAGTTCGCCGGTCTGACAATAAAACCAGTCCATCCCAAGATCTAATCCCTGATATCTCTGGATCGCTATGTGAGGAATAGTCAAGAAATAAATTCGTAACAGCAGAATATGTCAAGTCAAGGATACCCGCCTTTTGGCCAAAATGTATGTGAGGCTCGGTATTTGAAGTCAATTGTCTTGATTCTAAACGTTCCATTAGTTGCATGGAGAGGCTATGTATTGCCAGCTTAATATTATCTGATTCTTTCTTGAATTTCTTAAGATATGCCCAAATCATCTGTCCCTTTTCATATGGTTCTTTTATGGGCTTTTCTAACTTTCGTGCTCGCTCTAGTTCCTGAGAGAAATATTTTTGTAAGTCCCTATCAATTTCATTAGCTTCGTCATAGAACTTTTCCAGCACAGTTCCATATATCGTTAGATGGATTCTCTCAATGATTGATACTATGCATTCTTTTGCTAGATGAAATGTACTTTTATCTTCTAAGTCCCACTCCAACCAACTGAGGTGTAATTGATGAATATATCCGAACATCCATTGTAAATCAAATATCAAATCATATACCTGGAAATTGTAAATGTCCCAAGCGGGATATTTAGGGGAATTATCAAGACTGGATATTTTATCGAGTCTCTTACTCCACATTGCAAATATTTGTTCATTCATTTCCCATTTACTTGCATGTATTTTTTTATCCACTGGTGCTTCACATGAAGTATCGTATATTAATTTTTTCTTGTCTCCGAACATTAACTTAAAACTTAATTTGTGCTTTTTCCAGTGTAAATACGGTACTGTAACGGAGTCTTTTACATCTTGATTGTAGATGAGATTTTCGGTCAAATACTTTGTTAGCTTATATAACTTATGTGTGCGAAAGAGCAGAAGCACATCCCAATAATAACCTCTCTGCAACATTATTATTTGACTGAAGCATTGTATGATCGATTGTTCCTTTAATTCTCTTTTAATGGTTTTCGCTAGTACACGACTGTTGTTTTTATTTCCTTTTAATAACAGGCTGTAAAATGATTTTTCTTTTCTCTTGGGTTTACTACTCAGATTTTCTGATTTTATAGCCATCATTGTTGAAGTATCACAGACATTTTCGAGCTCTTTAAGTTCATATAAAAGTTCTGTAAGTTCTCCATGATCTCTGAAATCAGTAATTAGGAAGGCTGGGTAGTAGTGGGAGAACGTTAAAAAAAACTCCATGAGTTTTACTCTTGGTGTTCTTCGATTTCTAAGTTCTAAAACGGAAGAAGCTACCTGCTGTAGATATTCGTTATCTTTTTTTAATGAGGTTTCTTTGAACTTCAAAAAAATGATTGGTAACAGGTAATGTAGATCAGGATAGTTCATTGTAATTGGTGCTATATCTTTACTTTCCACATCACTTTGGATAACTCGGTATGAGGGAATGTTCATTATCTCCTTAAATACAGAAACATTGTTACTTCTGAAGTTAAACAGGTGGGTTCGGAAAACATTTGTCCACCAAGAATGTGGAAATGGTTGAACAAGGATGAAATCAAATTTTCCCAAACATATCATGTTGAGTTGCTTTGTTGGATCAGAAACCCACTGAAAACAATTCAGGTACCGAGTATCTTCTAATTGTCCTGTTATGCTGCAACTACTGCATGAAATAGGATATTGCACTTCTCCTGGCGGGGCAATTCCCTTTGGGTGATGAAAAAAATCTTGGGCTTGCTCGCAACGTTGAAGCATGACCTTCTTACAACTGTCGAGACACTCCTTAATCGCATTACTTACCAGTTTTTCTACAGGGAAACGTTCCGTCGGGAAAAAACGTAGGGCTTCTCTTACAGCACTCCGGTTTATCTTAATAAGAAGTGTCTCGTATGGGAAATAGCTAGTTCTGATCAATTGACTCTCCAATGATTTAATGGGAATATTAGGTAGTTAAATTGTCGCAATTAGGCTTTGATCTCTGCTCAGGACACTTATAATCTGTACTTTCTAATATCACAATCAGGATGAAGGCCAGCCTGATATCTTTGAATCTGTATGTATAGTTTTCTGATAACAATCAACGATTCTTGATCTGATTTTGAGAGTGTAGGAAGAATGCCGGAAATGTCAGGGAAATCAGGCAAGACTTGGTGTAACAAATCCTCTGGCTCGACTTCATCAACTGTTTTATCCAGCGACATGACACATCACAGCAATCTCTAGTTAGGGGTGACAGAACCGATGTCGAGTATATAAATGTTTCGAATGCTTGCACACCTTCGGTTTTGCAAGCGGCTCGTTATACCCCAAGCAGGATAGGAAAATACTTTTACCTTTATCTCCTCATTTGTATCACGATAGAAATGAAAATGTCAATTCACTTTAAGCAATAAACAAAAAAGGCACGGAACGAGTTTGGTTTCCTACTCCTGTGTTTTCGTGATAATCGGGGACGAAGTCCATATCACACGTTCGCAAGATGAAAGTCATTTACTCAAGCTTTTCTCAGGTCGTCCTTCACGGAGGGCGATACAGTTTGTTTTCTTTGGTGGTTGGAGGGCCTTGCTTTCGGCCCTCATCTTAAGTCTTTTTCCCCCAGGCCTCCGAGACGCTCCAGCTCTCGGATGGCTAGTTTCCTGGAGTCGGACGCGGTTGTCTTAAGGCCATAAGGAGGGCCAGAGCAAGATCCTCCTCCCTCTTTGTACCACAAGCACTTACGGTGAGGGTGCCTTGAGGCATGTACAAAGTTGCCAGGCGTAAAAAGTGAGGAGATGTAATGTTGATCCTTCTTTCTACTCCTTTTACAACTAAAGAAAAGTGTTGATTCCCCCCCCCCCCCCCCCCCCCCCTTTGCGTGTTAGGTTCTGGGTGTCTTTCGGGCATCTGTTTTGTTGTGGTCTTGCGTTGTCTTCTTTTTTGGGGGGGCACTGGTCATGTTGCCGCAAAGTATATAGGGGTGTTTGTCGTCGAGAAAGGTATGTTTTTGGAGGTAGAAAAAATGGAAAGAAAGGTAGTACTTGTGAACATGGATAAGCAGGAATATATTGGAGCGGACCGATTGGCAGATTTTTGTTCGGACCCTCGATTTGAGCGCAGTAAGTTCGTTGCGAACCTTGATTTTCTTCTTCAATTTGGCGAGTCATTGGGTCGCACGTTCGTAGCTTTCTCTTCTCAATCGGCTGGTTATTGGTCGGGTGATCGTTTGGCTCTCGTTGAGGCTAGTGATCCTTCGGGGTTGTATGCGCAGGTGATGAACGAGTCAGTGTGGCGTGAAATGAATCCAGCGTCTGTAATGGTTTGAGGTAAAGTCACTGGTCATCCATGCAGAGAGTTTATTAACTGGTTTGTCGTCGAGAAATATTAGGTTAGCGGGGTGAAAATCATGTAAAAAAGAGAAGCTTAAGATGGACCGTAATCAAAATAACTGATGCGATGGACTGTGAAGTGATTGTGAAGTAGAGATTGTCAGACAAGGGAAAAGATTGTCAGAAACGAAAATTCGGAATCGGGAAAATGCCGAGTAATAGTGGGCTTTTTCAGAGATTGTCAGGAAAACGCATATTTTCCTGATTTGACTACGGATCAGAAGGTTGGGCGTTCGAATCGTCCTGGGTGCACTTAACATACTTCTTTCATTCAAGAACGTATTTCTTGTTCCAATCATTTTACATTTAAGGGTCTTCGGTCCTCAAAGGTACATTATTGAGGGGAGAATCGGTTCGAATCGTCCTGGGTGCACTTAACATACTTCTTTCATTCAAGAACGTATTTCTTGTTCCAATCATTTTACATTTAAGGGTCTTCGGTCCTCAAAGGTACATTATTGAGGGGAGAATCGGTTCGAATCGTCCTGGGTGCACTTAACATACTTCTTTCATTCAAGAACGTATTTCTTGTTCCAATCATTTTACATTTAAGGGTCTTCGGTCCTCAAAGGTACATTATTGGGGGGAGAATCGGTTCGAACCGTCTCGCTTCGCTCAACGATCCTTACCATCATCCGGGCTACTGCGTAAACACCCCGGGATGTCAGGTCGGTTCGCATCATCGCTTCGCTCTGATCGACCATCCTTCCTTCTGCCGGGCTACTGCGTAGACACCCCGGGATGTCAGGTCGGTTCGCATCATCGCTTCGCTCTGATCGACCATCCTTCCTTCTGCCGGGCTACTGCGTAGACACCCCGGGATGTCAGGATCCTCCTGGGTGCACTTAATGTTTTCAGGCACTTTTTCCATTTCGAACTAATTTTTCCAACCTCGATTGTATTCTAATTGTACAGTGTGCCGGTCATTGCCCGACATTATGCCCGTCAAAATCTCAAATTATTAAAAAAGCCACCCTGGAATCGGTTTATTCTCCGGGCTCCTGGTACAGGAGAGGTTCGTCACCCGTCACTTCATCAGAAGTGACCACGCAGTTTCTGCCAGCCGATTTCGCACGGTAGAGGGCACGGTCTGCCGCACTGACAACTGCGTTACCGTTGACCCCATGATCCGGATAGACTGCAATACCGGCCGAAAAGGTAGCACAAATCTGCTGCCCTTCGTGCTCAACCACCATTTCCTCAAAGGTCTTTCTCATGGTTTCCACTCTGCGAACCGCCTCCTCGAGGGCCATACCGGGAAAGATGAGGATAAATTCCTCGCCTCCAAAACGGCAGACCGTATCGGTTGCACGGGTTTGCGACTGCAATAGATGGGAAATGGCCCGCAGCACATCGTCCCCGGCATGATGACCGAAGGTGTCATTGACCTTTTTGAAGTGATCTATGTCAATCAGTACAACGGTAAATGAACTCTGCCCGCGATGGGCGTGGGCAAGATCACGATCCAGGAAATCATTGAATATCCTTCGATTGTAGAGTCCGGTCAGGGGGTCCCGGATTGCCTGTTCACGCAGTCTCTCCTGTAAAATTTCAATTTCTGCCAGCTGGTGATGAAGGGTCAGGTTGGCTTCCTGGAGTTTTTGCTCAATTTCTCTTCGCTCTGTGACATCCTGTTTGACGGCGATGTAATGGCTGATTCCCCCATTTCTATCAAGAACCGGAGAAATGGATTGCTCTTCAATATAGATTGTTCCATCTTTATGCCGATTATGAATTTCTCCATGCCACGTTTTTCCCGAGGAGATCGTGCTCCACAATTCTTTGAAGAAGTCCTCACTATGGAATCCGGATTTCAATTTCGAGACCGGTTGACCAACGATTTCTTCGCTTGTGTACCCGGTGATCCTGGAGAAGCCCGGGTTAATCCATTGACACACTCCGTGGGTATCCGTTATAGCAATTCCATTCGCTGTTGCCTCCAGGGCCGCGCCCAGAAGATGGAGCCGCTCGATCATTTGGTACTGCTCGGTCAGATCATGGATGATGACCATATGCCAGTCGGCACCGTCAATCGCAATCCGGCTGAGATCGATGGAAAGCGGAATTGCACTTCCATCCTTATGTAATCCTTTCATATCCTTCCGGCTATCTGTGAATTGTTGACCCTTTTCTTTTTCGGATTGTTTACGGTACATTCCCTGACTCAACCTCTTATAGGACGGCAAGAGGATATCAATGGTTTTTCCAATTATTTCTTCATGCATATATCCGAATACGCGTTCGGCCTGAGCATTCAGGAGACGGATACATCCTTCTTCATCACAGATGATTACCGCAACAGCCGAATCCTCAAAGAGAGCCTTCCAGTTCTCTTTGGTAAGTTCACGTCCGTGTGAATCGGGGCGGTCCGGAGTGCTCATTGGATAACCATTCTCAATATCAATACTATAGTAACACAGGCACAGGATTAAGGTTCCTTCATCCGGTTACTATCCTTTTTCCGTCGCAGCACCCCCGCAAAGAACGGTGCACAGATCATAGACAGGATCCCCAGAAACCCGATCCATAACCCGAGTGTGAAAGTACGATGATGATATTGAATCGTCAGGTTTCTCTCCCCTGCCGGCACGACAAATCCAAGAAAGTTCCCGTTCACCCGGACTCGATCCAGCTGACTCTCTCCATCTCTGGCTTCCCACGGTTTCAGTAGAGTGATGGATGAGGCCAGGATAAAGGGATCCTTACTTTTCACGGTGAGTTCATAATGGGTGGGGGCATGTCTTTTATAAGAAAGGATATCTGCACGATTGCTTTCCGGCAGAGGTTCCAGCGATTCAACTGCGGCTTCTTTCCGCAGATCGAGAGTGGGGAGCAGGGCGTCCAGTTCTTGGTCAGCGGTTATAGTCACAATTCTTTCCGGTACAAAGAAAAGATCCAGAGCATTCGGATTGTCATAGACAAGGCCGTCAATTCCCTTGTAATCTGCCTTCTTTCCCACCATGGGAAATTCCGGGACCTTTAAGATTGCCTTTACGGAAAGAAAATCGATTGCGCTCCCCTTATAAACTACCCACAGCGGCCAGTACCCGGATCGAACCAGATTCAACCGGGACACAAAGAGCATGTAAGACCAGGGAGTCATGGGATCGTTGTATCGAACGTCGTGCAGGTTAAAGAGACTTCCCGTGCTGGTCATGAACTGATTTCCCTCGGCAAGGAATCTCCCACCTCCCGAATGACTCAAGTCGAAGAGGCGTTCCACGGCGGGGCTGGATTGGATCGAAAAATCATTGGAACGGGTAACATTGTGATTCCACAGAGGCAGCAGAAGATCACATACCATGCAGATGATCAGGAACGAATATCCCCATCGTGTCACTTTTTGGAGCAAGAGGTAAAGGAGAAAAATCGCAATCCCGACAGCAGGCATTAGTGTGGCGTGAGAACCCTGGGACAGTACCATCGAAGGTGCGGTACCGATCAGGGCCGCGATGGGTAGATAAAAGAGAAGTCCGGGAACAAGGATCGTTCGCCTCTCTTCCAATATCCGATCCAGCCCCATACTGCCAAGGATGGCGATTGAGAGGGTTCCCAGGATCCGATACCTCTCCGGAGAGGCATCCTTCAGAACTGGAATGACATTCAGGATATCCCGCAGGATGGGAAATCGGATCAGGATCATACAGACCATACCAAGAGATGCCGCGTAAAACATCATCAACCTGGTAGGACGACGTCGTATCGCGAACATGGCGAAAAAGAGCGCGAAGATCCCTGCATATCCTGCCAGCTCATTTACATTCATCGGAGCTTCACTTGAGTACGTTCCGGCATCGCCAAAATACAGGGGAAGGATGTAGGTCGCCAATTCTGAAAGATCCACTTCATGCGAAGAGGCATAGTAGACACTTTCATTTCCGATGAGGTTCGCCCGGGAGCAGGAAGGCAGGTAATCGAGAAATGGGATCCAGAAAAAAGCCGAGATCGCAGCTCCCCAAAGGCAGGCTGTCCCGGCATGAAGGATATAGGTCTTCCACGCCGGATGGCGCCATCCCCGGACAATGCCATACGCTACAGCGAACATTACATAGATAAATGCACTCTCCGGGTTCCCGGCCACGACGACTTCCGCCAGAGCAAAAACCGTGAGTACAATAATTCTCCTGTTTGGATCGGATCTCAGTCGTTCAATGCAGTAGAGCAACAGGGGAAGGTAGGGAAGAACTCTCAGCAGGGGAAAATAGAGCCACGCTATCGAAAAGGAAGAAAACGTAAATGCGAGACTTCCGAAGATGGCGGCCCGATGGGATAATCGGATACGCAGCAGGTAGGAATGTGTAAAGATCAGGAGAAAAAAGAGCTGAAGAAAGGCGGCCACGGTCAGGGCTTTCAGTGGAGGAAAGACAAGGCTGATGATCAGAGGAAGAGTAAAAATGGACGATTGCGCGTTTTCGAGTAACGGCATCCCGCAGGCTGCGGCCGGATTGTAAAGAGGTACCTGGCCGGACAGCAGCTGGCGCCGGGCTTCCATGTACCAGGGGTAGATCTGCGTAGGGATGTCCGCGAGCAGGATCGAGTCTCCATCAGGACAGGGAGGGGCTGACCCCTTAAACGGGTACATACCACAGACGACCTCTCCGGTGGCCGGAAGTTGAAAGACATCAGAGTTGAAGAGCGGTTGAAAAAGAAAGATAGCGGGAAGAGCCAGGTAGAAAAGCATTACACGAATGGGTACAGGCTCAACGTAGCGAAGCCAGATCCACCCGATCAGAAATCCCACCAGGAGAACGATAAAGCCTATCATAAAAGCCGCTCCCACCGTCTCGGGCACACTCTCATTGCTCTATTATCCCAGATTTTTCCATGGAAGGTCCAAGATTTATCCAGGAGAATCCATATTTTTCACAAAATCACAGAAAAAGGGAAGAAAGAAAAGGCCGATTCCGAATTGACAAACGTTATTCATTTGTTTCCTAAACAATGAATGGAAATCTTCACCGGGTACAAGATGAGAGCGATGAAACCATCTCAAAAATAGAGTATAATGACCGGTTGCAATCATTTTCACAAACAGGAGAGGATCGTGAGCCACGACGAATGGATCGACCAGTACCTGGAACTCGCCTCAAACAGCAAGCTTCGGCAGGAGACCTTTTCCACGCCATCGGGGCGGGATGTATCCCATCTCTATTCTCATCGCGACATTGAAGATGTAGATCCGGAACTTCACCTGGGTGTCCCGGGTACGTTTCCTTTTACACGCGGAGTTTACCCCAACATGTACCGCAGCCGTCTCTGGACCATGCGTCAGTATGCAGGGTTTTCCACGGCCACAGAATCCAACAAACGGTACAAATTTCTCCTGAGCCGGGGCCAGACCGGTCTTTCCGTGGCCTTTGATCTGCCGACCCAGATCGGCTACGATTCCGACGATACCCTCTCCCACGGTGAAGTTGGAAAGGTCGGTGTTGCCATCGACACCCTCGCCGACATGGAGCGTCTCCTGGACGGGATTCCCCTCGGAGAGGTATCCACGTCCATGACGATCAATTCCACGGCATCCATACTCCTGTCCATGTATCTTGTCGTCGCGGAGAAACAGGGGGTATCCTGGAATCAGGTTCGAGGAACGATTCAGAACGATCTCCTGAAGGAATACATCGCCCGCGGGACCTACGCCTTTCCACCCGAGCCCTCCATGCGGCTGATCACGGACATCTTTGCATTCTGTTCGAAGGAGGTACCCAAGTGGAATACGATCTCCATTTCGGGCTACCATATTCGGGAAGCGGGATCGACAGCATCCCAGGAACTGGCTTTCACCTTCGCCAACGCGAAGGAGTATGTGCGCCGCGCCATGCAGGCCGGGATGGACGTCGATGTTTTCGCGCCTCAGCTTTCCTTCTTCTTTAATGCTCACAACAACCTCATTGAAGAGGTCGCCAAGTTCAGAGCGGCCCGCAGGCTCTGGGCTGAGATCATGCGCGATGAATTTAGTGCTCGAGATCCAAAATCGATGCAGCTTCGCTTCCATACCCAGACCGCCGGATCGACTCTCACAGCTCAACAGCCTGAGAATAACGTAGTGCGCGTTGCCATCCAGGCCCTTGCCGCGGTATGCGGCGGGACCCAGTCGCTCCACACCAACTCCTTCGATGAAGCCCTGGCTCTCCCCACGGAACGTTCGGTACGGATCGCCCTGCGGACCCAGCAGATGATCGCGTATGAAAGTGGGGTTGCAGATATTGTGGACCCCTTCGCCGGCTCCTACGTCGTGGAACGATGGACCCGGGAAATCTACGACAGGGTCCGCGAGTACCTGAAAAAGATCGACGACCTGGGTGGAGCCCTTGCCGCCATCCATCAGGGATTTCAACAGAAGGAAATTCAGGAAGCCGCCTATCGATGGCAGAGGGATATGGAAACCGGAAAGTACAAGGTCGTCGGCGTCAACGCCTTTGCGGAAGCGGAAGAAAAGGCGGATGTCCCCATCACCCTCATCGACCCATCCATCGAACGGGAGCAGGTGGAGCATCTGGCACAGGTGAAAGCCGGGCGCAACGCAGACGAAGTCGAGCGTTATTTGAAAACCCTCAAAGAAACAGCAGAGGGCGAAGGTAACCTCATGCCGGCCATCCTGGACTCTGTCCGCGCCTATGCATCGATTGGAGAAATTCAGGGGACACTCCGCTCTGTATTTGGAGAATACCGGGAAATCTCCACGTTATAACAGGCGGATCAAAATCAGGTTTTTCGGGCCTTACGCAGTACTCGTATCGACTCTCCCGCCAGCACGAGAGCGGTCAGAAAAAGAAGAAGGGAAATCGAAGCAAGGACCAGATGTCCTTCTCGGTAGTGCTGGATTGAAAAGAGGCCCAGTGCCGATAGAGTGACCGTGAACATAAAAACCAGCGGAACAGCAATAAATCCCACAGGGGTCTTTTTACGAAGCAACCACATCGCCACCGCCAGAAGGGCCAGTGCGGCAAGCATCTGGTTGGCCGATCCGAAGAGGGGCCAGAGTGTGAGCGTCTTTCCGGAGAGGGTGAGCGCAGCCGCTACAGCCAGTGTGATCGCCGTCGATACATAGCGATTCGAACTTAAAACAGTCTTTCGGCCGTCGGAACGTTCAAAGAACTCCTGAAACACATACCGGGCCAGACGCATACAGGTATCCAGAGAGGTCAGGGCAAACGCCGAGATGGCCAGGGCGCCAAAGGTCACCGCACTCTGCTCAGGAATGCCTAACGAACCCATAAATTTGCCAATTCCCCGGGAAAAAAGAACGATCGGTCCCCCGCCATCCTTCAGCATGGCTTGATAGTCGCTAAGAGAGAAGCTGATCGCGGCCAGAAGAGCCACAATCGCAAGAACTCCCTCAGTCAGCATGCTTCCATACCCCACCGGTCGTGCGTGTCCCTCGTTATCGAGCTGTTTGGCGGTTGTGCCCGATGCCACCAGAGAATGAAATCCGGAGACCGCACCACAGGCAATCGTGACAAAAAGGACCGGAAAGAGCATGCCCAGGTCGGTATCCATGGAGGTAAAGGCCGGGAAATTGATGTCCGGCTTGAGCACAAAAATCCCCACAAGGCCCCCACCGAGCAATGCGTACAGAAGGTAGGCGTTAAGGTAGTCCCGGGGCTGGAGCAGAATCCAGACAGGGGTCACGGAGGCGATGTAGATGTAAACAAAAAGTATGCCGATCCAGAATGGCTGTGTCGCCTGAATGGGAGCATGGAAGCTGAGCCATACAGCGCCGAAGAGCAGGATCACCCCCACAACCGTGGCGGGGAGAAGCGGCAGGGACCAGCGATAGACTGAAAAACCGAATCCCAGAGCGAGGAGGATGAAAAGAATCGAGGCGGTTGCGACACTGCCGTTACTGGCAAAGGCCGACGATACCACGAGCGTGAAAACCGCAATGACCAGGATCAGGGTAAACCAGGTAAAGATAAGGAACAGCATCTTTCCACGGTTCCCGATGTACTGGGAAATAACCTCTCCAATGGAGCGTCCCCGGTGACGAACGGAGGCCATGAGGGAAGAGAAGTCGTGAACCCCTCCCACAAAAATGGACCCCAGAACGATCCAGAGAACACAGGGAAGCCATCCGAAAGCTGCGGCGAGAATCGGACCGACAATGGGACCTGCTCCGGCAATCGATGCAAAATGATGCCCCAGAAGAACCGGAGCCCGTGCAGGCACATAATCCACGCCATCCTTCATGGTATGTGAGGGAGTGGATCGGGATCGATCAATCCCAAAACGGTTTTCAAGAAACCGTCCCATAACGACGTATGCGGTTCCAAAAGCCAGCAGAGAAATGAGGGTAATTGTCACACTCAGCATGGATTTCCATTATCGCACATGTGCTACAATGGCTCCTTCAATCATGAAACCCTCAGAACGAAATCGAAAACATTGCACCCCATGATCCACCAACGAACGCTCTCAAATGGCCTTAGTCTTGTCGTCGAAGAAATCCCCGACCACCCCCTTGTAGCCCTGAACCTCTGGTATCACGTGGGATCCCGAAACGAACGCCCGGGGCGAACCGGGTTCGCCCACCTCTTTGAGCATCTGCTCTTTGAAGGATCCGCCCATGTCGCAGACAATGAACACTTCCGCTACCTGGAACAGGTTGGTGCGTATGTGAATGGTTCCACATGGTACGACCGGACCAATTACTATGAGACATTGGCCGCGGAAGCTCTTCCTCTGGCGCTGTGGCTGGAGAGTGATCGCATGGGCTTCTTCCTTGAAACACTTAACGAGGAAAAGCTGAATACACAGCGGAACGTTGTGAAAAATGAACGCAGATGGAGAGTGGACAACCGTCCTTATGGTTTGTGGGACGAACGCCTCTTTGAACTGGCCTATCCTGCGGATCATCCGTACCACCATTCCGTCATTGGGTCCATGGAGGACCTGGACTGCGCCACACTCGATGATGTCCGCCATTTTTTTCAGACCTATTATGTACCGAACAACGCGGTGCTGACTCTGGTTGGCGGAATCACGCTGGATCATGCCGTTCGAGAGGTCGAACGGTATTTTGGTGAGATCGAGCCGGGAAACCTGCTGGCACCTTCCCCTGTCACCTCTTTCGGGAGACATATTCCGGCCAGTGAAACCCGGTCGGACAAGGTTGAACTGGCACGAACCTATATTCTCTATCACCTTCCTCCCTATGGAGATCCGGAAGTGCGGTCCGCCGATCTGACTTCCACTTTTTTTGCCAATGGATTCTCTTCCCGGTTATACAGACATCTTGTAGCGGAAAAATCTCTGGCCGTCGATCTCGGAGGCTGGATTCTACCTCTGGAACTGGGTTCGGTTCTGATTTTTGTGATCACCTGGTCGGGAAGCTGTCCTCCTGATCGGGGTCTTGAAGCCTTTGACCAACAAATCCAGGACCTTCATCTGACTCCTCCGTCTCCGGATGAGATCGACAAGGCACGGCGGATTCTTCGTGCCGAGTGGACCCGGGAGTTCGAGAACCTCGGCAAACGTGCTGATCTTCTTTCCATGGGAACCACCTTTTTTTCCAACCCGTCGTGGGGTAGTGAAGAGATGAACCGGCTCCGGGACCATTCCCGATCCGACGTGCTGGACTTCATCGAATCCCGGTTGATCCATGCACAGCGATCGGTCCTGACCTTTACGCCGGAGTCTCAATAGATGAGCGACTGGCGTTCCAATCCTCCGGTTCTCCCCTCTCTCCTCTACCGCTGGCCGGAAAGAATGCACCTCCCTCATGCCGGCCCCATGACGATCTGGCATGATCATTCGGGTGCCCTGCGGGATCATGTCCTCCTTATCTTTCACCGCGGTTCTTCGGGAGATCCCATCTCCGGCAACGGTCTTCATGACATAACCGCCCGTCTTCTCCTATCGGGAACCAGGATCCGGGACCGACAGGCCGTAGCCGAGTCGATGGAACGATGGGGTAGTTCCATTACCGCAAGGGTGACTGCCGATGCAACGATTCTTTCCCTGCGATGCCTCCGTGACAGTCGGGAGGCCCTTCTGGACCTGGTTGAGGATATTCTGCATCACAGTACCTTCCCCGAAGAAGAAGTTCAGAGAGTCCGAGCCCAGAAACTCGATTCATTACGAGCGGATCTGAACGATCCCGGGACCCTTGCGACACTCCTGGTTCTGGCCCTATTCTTTGAGGGTACGCCGTATTCTCATCCCTCGCAGGGGACCCTGTCCGGCATTGAAACGCTGGAAAGACCCGACATCCTTGAGGCTCATCGCAGACTTCTCCATTCAGGTGTTTCCCTTTCCGGCCTGGGGCCCGAGCCCGGACCCTGGGTCCGCTGTGCTTCTCAGTGGCCTCAGGTATCGGAGAAAAAGGAAGATTCACTCGCGTTCCAGAAGCGTAAGACTCTCGCCGTCTATCCCCGGGAAGGTTCCGTACAATCCGAAATCCGAATGGCCATTCCGGTACCTCCGGATCTCTCTTTCCATTCCGTTCTCATTCTCAACACAATTTTTGGCGGGCAATTTTCCTCCCGACTCAATTTGAACCTTCGAGAGCAGCATGGTTACACATACGGGATTCGTTCAACCCTTGTGCGCCGCCGTCACGCCCGATATATTCTGGTTACCGCCGCGGTTCATAATGAAGCCACCCTCCCCGCCCTGCAGGAAATCCAAAATGAGCTTCGAGGGCTGGCCGATTCGGGCCCGAGGGTCAACGAGCAGGAGGCCGCCGTCACCTTCCTCTCCGGATCCATGGCCAGGGCCCTGGAATCTCCCGATGCATTCCTGGGTAAAATTCTGGATTCCATCCTTGCCGGTGATCCCGAGGATCACTTCATTCAATTTCACAATCGGCTTCAATCGTTAAGCCTGAATAACCTGAAAGAAACCGCGAGTCGGCTCTTCGGGGAAGATGCGGAGACGGTGACGGTCGCCGTTGGCGCACCGGATACCGTTCAGTCGCTTCCCTCGGCCCTTCTCCTCACCGATCATCCCTTCGTCTGAAACGAAGCCTTCGAATCTCTGGACAACTCCTTCCCGCCAATATATAATAACGGTTCATATTTGTCAGGAGGTTTCACCATGGGTGTAACAATGGAAGAAATTCGTGTACTCCGCGAGCAGACCGGAGTAGGCATCATGGACTGTAAAAAGGCGCTTATCGAAGCCAATGGAGATATTGACGAAGCCGTCACGATTCTTCGGAAAAAGGGTCTTGCCACTGCCGCCAAAAAGGCCGGGCGTGCGGCAAATGAAGGTGTTGTTTCTGCCTACATTCATCATAACGACAAGATCGGTGTTCTGGTTGAAGTAAACTGCGAAACGGATTTTGTGGCACGCACCGACGAATTCCGTCAGCTTGTGAAGGACCTCAGCATGCATATCGCGGCCGCGGCTCCCCGTTATGTCCGGATCGAGGAAGTTCCGGAAAAGGAAATTGCGGCTGAAAAGGAAATTTACGCTTCCCAGGTCAAGGCCGAGGGCAAACCTGATCATATCGTCGAAAAGATCGTCGAAGGAAAAATTAAAAAGTACTATGAACAGGTCGTTCTCCTCGAACAACCCTTTGTCAAGGACCAGGACAAAAAGATCGGCGACGTAATCACCGACACCGTCGCGAAGCTGGGAGAAAATATCCAGATTTCCCGCTTTACGCGTTATCAGCTCGGAGAAACCCAGCAAAATGGATGAGCCTTCCTTTTCCCGCGTACTACTCAAGGTCTCCGGGGAAGCATTTGGCAGACAGGGAACACCCCTTGATGCTTCTAAAACCAACGTGTTGGCCCGGGAAATAAAACAGGCGTGGGAATTGGGAGTTCAGGTCGCCGTAGTCATCGGCGGTGGAAATATCATCCGGGGATATGCCGCCACTCAGGCCGGACTGGATCGGCCTACAGCGGACACGATGGGGATGCTGGCCACCGTTATCAATGCACTGGCCCTGATGGACGCGCTCGAGAAAATCGGTGTCGTAACCCGGGTCATGACCGCCGTGAATATGAGCCAGGTCGCAGAACCCTTCATCCGCAGGCGAGCCATTCGCCATCTGGAGAAGGGACGCATTGTGATTTTCGCGGCAGGCACGGGAAACCCCTATTTCACCACCGATAGTGCAGCGGCACTCCGTGCGAACGAAATTCATGCCGATATTCTTCTTAAAGCAACAAAGGTGGAAGGGATCTACACCTCCGATCCGAAAAAGGATCCATCGGCAAAATTTATCGAAGTTATCTCTTACCAGGAAATGCTGGAGAGCGGACTCAAGGTTATTGACGCAACTGCTGTTTCACTATGCATGGACAACGATCTTCCGATCTATATCTTCAACCTTTTCAAACCCGGCAATATCCGGGATGTAATCCTGGGGAAGGGCACGGGCTCCATGATAAGGAGGGAAGCATGATTAACGAAATCATGAAGGACGTGAAGCATCGCATGGACGGGGCAATCAAGCATTTCGGAGACGAACTGAAGACCTTTCGGACCGGAAGAGCCTCCATCGCGATTCTTGATGCCGTCACCGCTCCCTATTACGGTCAGGAAGTTCCTCTGAATCAAGTGGCCAACCTCTCCACACCTGATCCGACACTGATCCTGATTCAACCATGGGAACAGCCCATGCTTGGGGAGATTGAGCGGGCTATTCTAAAAGCTGATCTCGGCCTCAACCCGGTCAATGATGGCCGTGTCCTGAAAGTGCCGATTCCCGCCCTGACGGAAGAGCATCGTCAGAACCTGATTAAGAAAGCTCACACTCTGGCTGAAGATACACGGAACATCATTCGAAAAATCCGTCGGGACGGAAATGACGACCTGAAAAAAGCTGAAAAGGACAAGGAAATTTCCGAAGACGAAATGCATCGCGGATTGAAGCAGATCCAGGAGATCCACGACGACTTTATTAAAAAGGTCGAGGAGATTCTGGAAAAGAAGGAAACGGAGATTACAGGCGATTAATCTCCACGTTGTTGTCACCGCGGCCGGTGAGGCTCGAAGGTTCGGCAGAGACAAACTCTGGGTCCCCCTCAGGGGAAAAGCGTTACTGTACCACACGCTCGATCTCTTTAGAAATATAGAAAATTGCGGATCCCGCATTCTGACCCTATCGCATCACAATCTGGAGTCCGGCTGGCTTTCCGCGAACGAGGGCTATCGGGAAACATGGACCGCCGTGGCCGGTGCGGAATGCAGAGAAGCTTCGGTCTTTCAGGGTTTACGGCATCTAGTTCGACCCCGCCCCGAAGATCTCGTCATCGTTCATGATGGAGCAAGACCCTGTCTTCACCCGGGCGATCTTCAACGGGTCATCAATTCGGCCCGGGAATGGGGAGCCGCCCTGGCGGTGACACCCGTAAGGGATACGTTGAAGCGGGTAAGGAATCACGAAGTCGCGGAAACCGTGAACCGTGATAATCTGGTCCACGCATTGACACCCCAGATTGCACGCTACGACTGGCTCAAGCAAGCCTTCGATAAAGCGAAAGATCTCTCCCTCTTTACCGATGAATCGGGACTGCTGGAAGCAGAGGGACATCAGGTACGAACGGTCCATCTGGATCATCCCAATCCCAAGGTCACCTTTTCCCAGGACCTTCATCTGGCAGAGGTCATTCTCTCCCTTCATCAGAGAATATAATCTCTTTCACCGGGGCTCTGTTATAATACTCCTCCATTATGTGAAGAGATTCACGATAATCCGGGGAGGTGAACGATGTTCAGAAACGAGGAAGACTTTCTCAAAGCGGTCCGCGAACAGGGAATTGACGCCGTGGACTTGAAATTTGTAGACCTCGCAGGTCGCTGGCACCACATCACACTGCATAAAGACGCGGTAGGCGAAAAACTCTTCACCCGGGGTGTCGGGTTTGATGGCTCTTCCGTCGCCGGATTCACCACCACGGAGAGTGGAGACCTTGTGATGGTCCCCGATTTCGAGACAGCCTTTATCGATCCTTTCTGGGATGAAAAAATTCTCTCCGTCACCTGCTGGATTCGCGAAGCGGGCGCAATTCAGGCCTACGATCGGGATCCCCGCACGGTGTTCATCAAGGCGATGGAATATCTGAAAACCCGGGGAATTGCAGACGAAAGCTTCTGGAATCCGGAGCTGGAGTTCTATATCTTTGACAAAGTTGAATACAACAACCATTCCAACCTGGCCCACCACCGTGTCTATTCGTCAGAAGCCGCATGGGACAAGGAAGTTTTCTCGGGCCATAAGGTCCATCTCCATGGTGGCTATCATTGCATTCCCCCAACCGATCAGCTCTTTGCCATCCGGCAGGACATGGCACAGACCCTGAGTGACATCGGAATCCGGCTCAAATATCACCACCACGAAGTCGGAGGTCCGGGGCAGAGTGAAATCGAATTCGCACTTCTTCCGGGCCTGCATGCGGCGGATGCGGTCATGATCGGCAAGTATGTCATTAAAATGGTTGCTCACAACTGGGACAAGACTGCCACCTTCATGCCCAAACCCCTGTATGGAGAGGCGGGAAACGGCCTTCACTTTCACATTAAGCTGACCAGGGAAGGTCAGCCTATTTTCTTCAAAGAAGGGGGATATGCCGACCTTTCAGAGGTCAGCCTGTCTTTCATAGCGGGTGTTCTCCATCACGGACCATCCCTTTCGGCCATCACCAATCCTTCCACAAATTCGTATAAACGCCTTGTTCCCGGCTTCGAGGCCCCTTCCAATCTCTTCTTTTCCCTGGCCAACCGATCGGCGGCAATCCGAATTCCTAAGTACGCCAACACACCGGAAGATAAACGCTTTGAATTTCGACCTCCCGATGCGACATGCAACCCCTATCTGACCATGGCCGGGATCCTGATGGCAGGCGCAAGCGGCGTCGAGGAAAACCTGGATCCCACGGCACTGGGGTACGGACCTTACGACGACAACATCTTTGACTGGCCCGAGGAACGTCGACGTACGATCAGACCACTCCCCACGTCACTCCGTGAATCCCTTGGAGAGTTACAAAGGGATCACAGTTATCTATTGAAAGGAAATGTCTTTTCCCCTGATTTGATCCATGCCTGGCTTACCCTGAAGGAGAGGGAGGTCAACGAGATTCAGAAACGTCCTCACCCTTACGAATTTCACCTCTATTACTCTGCATAAGCTAAAGGAAAGGATATCTGACACCGGCCTTCTTCAATATTCATATTAAGACTGAATATCAATATTAATTCAGACATAGCCAGGTTAGACATTCTCGTGATCTGGGAAATTTCAATATCATACACGTTTGTAGATCCCGGAAATCCTGCAGGGACTTTTAAAAAGCGTGCACAAAGGCACCCGGGCTTGACATGGAAAGAGATTTCGTGTTTAATAGTGCGATTTTACCTATTAAGGAGGTAGTCCCATGGCTATGATGATTACCGAAGATTGCCTGGCTTGCGGTGCCTGCGCTCCCGAGTGCCCGACCGAGGCCATTGCCGAAGGCGACCCCATCTACATCATTGATCCTGACAAGTGCGTCGAGTGTGAAGGCTACTTTGACACACCGCAGTGTGTCGAAGCCTGCCCGACCGATTCCATCGTCAAGGCGTAAGGTTCTCCCTGTCGTCTGACACCAGAATAGGGGGCACTAAGCCCCCTATTCTGTTTTATACCTCCTGTTATCTCCGGATGATTGGGAGGTCGTTTTATGATACAATGGCCGCCCTGTGGAGAGGTGTCCGAGTGGCCTAAGGAGGTCGAGGGACATGATCGGTGAACGTGGGACATGTACTTGTTACGTGTCCCTGAAGTGAACCGAATCGTGTCCCGGGATATGGGGTAATACCGCGGGTTGCATCATCCCGCTCCCAGCCCCCCGATGCGCTCTCCCGGGTATGTTTCGAGGGTATACTCGAGTCGAATCCCACCGTGGGTTTCTCACCCACGTTTAGGATAAAATAGAGCCGTTCTTTTTAAATCAATGTTGTTTCCGGAGAGGTGTCCGAGTGGCCGAAGGAGGTCGAGGGACATGATCGGTGAACGTGGGACATGTACTTGTTACGTGTCCCTGAAGTGAACCGAATCGTGTCCCGGGATAGTTGGGTAATACCGCGGGTTGCATCATCCCGCTCCCGACCCCCCGATGCGCTCTCCCGGGTATGTTTCGAGGGTATACTCGAGTCGAATCCCACTGTGGGTTTCTCACCCACGTTTAGGATAAAATAGAGCCGTTCTTTTTAAATCAATGTTGTTTCCGGAGAGGTGTCCGAGTGGCCGAAGGAGCACGCTTGGAAAGCGTGTGTACCAATAGGTACCGTGGGTTCGAATCCCACCCTCTCCGTCAGCCTTTTCTCACCCACTCCGTAGGTTGGCTCCCACCCTCACAACCACCCTCGCCTCGCTCCCGGGATTACCTATCTAGGGTACACTCGCGTCGAATCCCACCCTCTCCGTCAGCCTTTTCTCACCCACTCCGTAGGTTGGCTCCCACCCTCACAACCACCCTCGCCTCGCTCCCGGGATTACCTATCTAGGGTACACTCGCGTCAAATCCCACCCTCTCCGCCAGCCTTTTCTCACCCACTCCGTAGGTTGGCTCCCACCCTCACAACCACCCTCGCCTCGCTCCCGGGATTACCTATCTAGGGTACACTCGCGTCGAATCCCACCCTCTCCGCCAGCCTTTTCTCACCCACTCCGTAGGTTGGCTCCCACCCTCACAACCACCCTCGCCTCGCTCCCGGGATTACCTATCTAGGGTACACTCGCGTCGAATCCCACCCTCTCCGCCAGCCTTTTCTCACCCACTCCGTAGGTTGGCTCCCACCCTCACAACCACCCTCGCCTCGCTCCCGGGATTACCTATCTAGGGTACACTCGCGTCGAATCCCACCCTCTCCGTCAGCCTTTTCTCACC
>Ga0209203_1000105_pt1 | contig 71446 bp, 70 predicted proteins | sample AD_UKC109_MetaG_FD_184423 | JGI IMG/M metagenome (GOLD analysis project Ga0209203, IMG submission 184423) | Active sludge microbial communities of municipal wastewater-treating anaerobic digesters from Hong Kong - AD_UKC109_MetaG (SPAdes)... | ecosystem: Engineered > Bioreactor > Anaerobic >... | reverse complement strand
ACTTCGTCAAACCTCATCAATCTCTAAAAGTGGAAATCAATTTAGATGGAAGGAAATGGATGTATCGAACACCTGCCATGGCAGAAGGGATTACCGACCATGTTTGGAATCTTAGAGAGCTGATGATATTTAAGCTACCTATTCAATGAAGTGCATACACGACCAGGTACTCAAGTCCATCGTTAATTCATCTTCAATTCGATCTTCGAGCCAAGAGGGGGACACGGGCAAGGGGTACGAAACGCTTTTCGAAAAGGCCTGAAAAGGCTTATATCCCCCCATCTCAAGACCTCAAGCCAGATTGCCAGAAGTGATCGAGATGAAGAAGATAATCGTTTCAATATCCGTAGTCATCGTAGCCCTGGCCATGATATTCGGGCTGCCGGCCTGGGAAGAGGAGGAGTCGCCGGTGGCAGCCGAAAACATGGTCGAAGACCAACATCCTGAGACCCCCGACACCGGCGAGGAATTCGAGGAGGAGATGATCTCCGAGAACCTCACCGCCGTCGATGCCAGCGTCGATGAAGGGCTCTCCGAGGCATCAGGCCCGTAAATCTGCGGACCATATTCCATATTTTCATCTACTTTTTGAGGATCAGAAGCTGAGCGCATCTTTTGGACAGGCCTCGACGCACCGCCCGCACTTGATGCAGTCTGGCTTATCGGCGATCTCGTTTACCTCTAGCTGCATCGGGCAGACCGTTTTGCATATGCCGCAGTCGATGCAGAGATCCGGGTCGAGCTTCAGCTGATACTTCCCCCGGCCGAGATATCTCTGGAGCGTTCCCATGGGGCAGAAGGTGCACCAGGCTCTCGGGCTCAGGCCCACCCCCAAGAGGATCGAGACGGAGGTGGTGAGGATGCACATGGTGACGAAGACCATCCCTATCTTGTCCACCACGCCCTCGGTGGTGAGGATCCTCGATATCATGAAGCCCATAAGTGCGATGAAGACCGGCACCCTAAGCACCATGGACCTAAAGAATCGAGGGATCGGCAAGTGACGGCTGATCCTCCCGATCCAGAAGTCGTTGAAGCTCCCCCTCGGGCAGAGGTTTCCGCAAAACCACCTGCCCCGGAAGGGGCTGATGACCAGGATCGATAGAAATACCAGGGCCACGACGTACCCGAGCTTTGGGTACCAGATGCCGCCGATCGAGACCAAAACGACGATTATTCCCAGATAAGGGGTTATCTTGAGCATAATTTCCAAGAGATATTATTCATCTGGCTCATATATCTATTTTTCCGGAAAGGTTCGGCGACGGAATTGGCCAGATCCCGGTCCTCTGGGCAGCCTGGACTTCGGTGACCCGACTATCTCGCCGACCTGAAGTTTCCATCCAGGAGCAGGTGGAGGTTGTAGCCGAGGAAGGAGGCGAAGGAGACGAAAAGCGCCTCGCCCGGGGCCATGTTGAAGCCGAAACGGACGATGACAAAGGCGAGGAGGGCGTAGACGGCGGCGAAGACCGAGGAGTGGACGACGCCCCGGTGGTTCGGCATCAGGATCTTGAAGAGGTTCCAGGCGACGACGGCCACCAGGGCTGCCACAAACCAGGCGAGGGCGAGGTTGATGACGGGGTAGGGAGTGAGGAAGAGATGGTGGCCCAGGTTCCGGAAGGCGGATATGCCGACGGCCACCGAGACGAAGGGCTTGGTCGTCCTGTGGATGAGGGCTTCGGGGTGGTCCATGTCCGGCAGGTCCGAGCCGAGGACGTAGAAGACGTAGCCGAGGGCCATGGCCAGGAAGGTGATATCGACGGGGAGGGCCAGGTAGAAGTTGAGGGACGAGAGGACCAAGATCGCTATCGGATAGGTCAATATTCCCGCCAGAACGTGCTCGTCGTAGTTCAAACCCTCTTAGCCTCCATCGATACGAGCGGCACCGAAATCACTATCCTCTCCGCCCCTTCGTATCAAAATCGACGACGGAAGAGGATTTTACTCTTTCCCTCCGCCGGAGCCGCCGGCTTCAATCCGGGGGCCGGTCGGCGACGGCCTAATCGACCACCTCCACTCCCGAGAAGTTCTGGCCGGCTGAGGAGCGCCTCTCCTGGCCAGGAGAGGTTCACCCACCTCTTCCGGCCAGAGAGGCAGGAGGAGGTCCTGAGGGAGATCCAGGCGAGGGTGGACGAGCTGGAGAAAAGAGGTGGATTGAGGGGGAGGATCAGATCGGCTGATCCTTCGATCCCCATTCACTCCGGGGGCCACTTGCCGATGGAATCAAATCCGTACCAGGTCTCCGTTGTCGGTTCCCAATATCCGCCTATCAAATTGTTGTCTGTCCCTTTAGCGAAGACCCAGATGTAATTGATATTCCAGGCGACTGACGCTGGAGCTGAAGCCAATTCTCCGGACGATAAAATAACCCATGTCGGTTGGGGGTCAACCCGATATTGCTTCCCATCCCAAAAGCTGTGCAACAAAGCGTTGTCGTCCCCTCTGATAAAGACTTCCAAGCAATTTTCGGACGCAGATGATACCGCTGGCGCTGAGGTAAAATTTATGTCACCTGACATACCTGGAATAATTGGCACCTGCATCCAGGAGGTGGTCCAACTTCCCCAGCGATAGGCCTTCCACTTCAAGTCGTCGTCTCCGTCCTTAACTAAGACGTAGATGACTTCCTCACCCGGGGATATTGCCGCTGGCGCCGAGGTACAATTCCCGGTTAGAGACTCCCAGTCGCTCGATGTCCATGTCGATGTCGATCCATTCAAACATCTATGCCACAAGGCGTTGTCTCTCCCTCTGACAAAGACATCCAGCCGATCTTCGCCCCAGGATGATGCCGCTGGCGCCGAGGTCCAATTCCCGCCTAGAGGCTTCCAGTCGCTCCATGTCGACCCACCCAAACATATATGCCACAAGGCGTTGTCGTTCCCTATAGCGAAGACGTCGATGCTACCCGGTTTCCGGGAGACTGCCGCTGGGGCCGAATTCAATTTTCCGCCTAAACACTTCCAGTTGCTCCATGTCGACCTATTCATAGACCTATGATACAAGGCATCGTCTGTACCTCTGACAAAGAGGTCCAAGCGGCCTGGACCCCAGGACGATACCGCGACAGCAGGATCTTCTTCAGAGAAGAAGTCTGGTATGACCTTCTCGGCCCCCTTCTCCGTCGTGGCGTTCGATTCAATGTCGGTACCCGCCTCCTGGGTGTTCGGGTTGTCCTGGTTCGAGCTGGCGTTTTCGGGAAGCTCATCTACCGGATTATCATTTGAGATTAGCTCGGGAATCAAACCAGATTGAAAAAGGGCAGCCCCCATCACTGAGATGGCGCCTATGATAGCTATAAGGACCTCTTTGTCCATAGCGGGTTTCAGTATCAGTTCTGATAAAAGAATATTTTGGCCTTGACATGCCGAGTAATTTGGCGCTGTATCGCCAGAAAAAACTGAATTCAAGCAAAAATCTGGTAAACGCTTATCCAAAGGGTTGGATGGATTCCCATTCACTCCAGGGGCCACTCGCCGACGGCCGAGTCGATCTCCTCCATCAGCCGGATCGTTTCCTTCAGGGCGACGATCATCTTCTGATAGTGGGTGAGGTCGTCGTAGGAGAGCTGCCTTCCCCGCCGGTCCTTCAGCCACTTATCGCAGACCTGGCGGCCGCCGACCTGAAACTCCCAGACCTCGGGAAGCGTATTATTACCTGGGCTTGTTTATGGAGAGATCATGAAGAGCCAGGTCAAGTGGGGGATCGCGCTCATCGCTCTAGGCCTCGCCATTCTGCCCTTTGGCCGTCCCCAGATGCTGATCTACGCCGCGCCTCTGGTGATCATCGGAACGGCCCTCATCATCTTTCGGAACAGAGAAATTATCATCGAGGAGGCAGAAACGAAAAGGCAATGATCGTCACCACCACAGACTTTATTCCGGGCTACGAGTTGGAGGTCCTGGACGTCGTCTTCGGGAATACCGTCAGGTCGAAGCACCTCGGAAAGGATATAACGGCCTTTTTGAAGGGTCTCGTCGGCGGAGAGCTTGAGGAGTACACCGACATGCTGACGGACGCAAGACGAGAGGCGATGAACAGGATGACAAACGAGGCATCACGGCTCGGAGCAGATGCTGTGGTCAACGTCCGCTTCACGACCTCGACGACAGGGACGAGAGCCGCCGAGCTTTTGGCCTACGGGACGGCGGTCAAGCTGAAAAAGGTGTAGATATTGGATAAGAAGATGAGACCTGGACAAAAGAGTCTCCGTAACCTCCGGTTTTGATGATCACGATTTCTTCCCGTCAAATCCCAAGCCCTCGATCCAGCCCAGCAGCCCTTGCCAGGGTGACGGCCTCGGCGTACTCCTTCAAGGTGATGGGCCTGCTCAATTCTGGGTAGCTGTAGGCCTTGTAGCAGGGGTGGTACTGGGCCATGACGTTCAGATACGTCTCCGGCGAGACCTCCTCGGCGAGGAACCGCACCACCTCGGCGGTCCCGGCGAGGCCCTCTGGCAGGACCAGGTGGCGGACGAGAAGCCCCCGGACGGCGACCCCGTCCTCGTCGATCTCCAGAGGACCCACCTGCCGGTGCATCTCTCGGATCGCCGCCTTCATGATCCGGGTGTAGTCGGGGGCGTCCGAGTACTTTTTCGCCGCAGCGTCGGTCCCGTACTTGGCGTCGGGCATGTAGATGTCGAATATCCCGTCGAGGAGCCGGAGGGTCTCGACGGAGTCGTAGCCTCCGGAATTGTAGACCAGCGGAACTGATAGGCCCATCTCCCTCGCCTCGACGACCGCCTCCAGGATCTGGGGGACGAAGTGGGTGGGGGTGACGAAGTTGATGTTGTGGCAGCCGCCACCCTCTAGGCAGATCATCATCTCGGCGAGCTTCGTCGGTGAGACCTCACGCCCCTCGCAGAGCTGGCTGATGTCGTAGTTCTGGCAGAAGACGCAAGAGAGGTTGCACCCGGTCAGAAAGATCGTCCCCGAGCCGCCGGAGCCCACCAGGGGCGGCTCCTCGCCGAAGTGGGGGGTGAAGCTCGAAACCCGAGCGAGCCGGCCGCTCCTGCAGTACCCAAACTCCCCCGCCAGCCGATCGGCACCGCAGGCTCGGGGGCAAATGTCGCATTTTTCGAGCCTGCCGAGGGCGATCTTTGCCCTCTCCCGCAGGGTCTCCGGGGGCATCTGGTTGAAGCTCGCCAGCGGATCTCACCTCAAAAATGGAATCGTGAAATTACTTCATCTCTGATGGTAAATACTTTTGGCGGTGGTCTAATGGTGGCTCAACATCTCGATCCATGATGTCGAATCCGAGAGAGAGAGGCACCACCATCCGATCGAAACCTGAGACCAAGAATGGAAACCAGGTATGGGAATTTCGCTCGCCTTTACTTAATGTCGATCGCCGAAGTAAACAAAATTTCCTGCGAATCCCTCGTTGCCTTATCCGCTAATCGGGATAATTTAATGCGGGAGAACTCACCCCCGCACCTGGCGCTATGCGTCCTTCATACCACGAATCCGAGTTCTTTGGCCTTGGCGTAAGCCTCGTTTGCCTCGGCTGTCTTGCCAAGATGTTTGAGAACAACGCCTTTGCTAAACCAAGGATAGGCATATTCAGGATCGAGACGGATGGCTTCGTCGTACGCCTCGATCGCTTCATCGTAATTGCCCTGCATTGTGAGAGCATTGCCTTTGTTATTCCAGGCTTCAGCATATTCAGGACCGAGACGGATGGCTTCGTCGTAAGCCTGGATCGCCTCATCGTACTTGTCATGTTCATATAGAGCATTACCTTTGTTATACCAGGCCCCAGCAAATTCAGGATCGAGACGGATGGCTTCGTCGTACGCCTGGATCGCTTCGTCGTATTTGCCCTGCATCCCGAGAGCATTGCCTTTGCTAACCCACGTATCGGCATCTTCAGGATCGAGCCGAATGGCTTCGTCGTAGGCCCGGATCGCTTCATCGTAATTGCCCTGCGTCCTGAGAACATTGCCTTTGCTAACCCACGTATCGGCATATTCAGGATCGAGTCGGATGGCTTCGTCGTACGCCTGGATCGCTTCATTGTGCTTGCCCTGAATCCCGAGAGCATTGCCTAAATTATACCAGGTCATTGCCTCCTCGGGATCTAGCCGGATGGCTTCGTCGTACGCCTGGATGGCCTCAGCGTAATTGCCTTGTTCATACAGAACATTGCCTTTGTTAATCCAGGCATCCGCATACTCGGGATCCAGTCGAATGGCCTCATCATAAGCCTGGATTGCCTCATCGTACTTGCCCTGGTCCACGAGAACCGTGCCTTTGTTATACCAGGCAACTGCGAGCTCAGGATCAAGCCTGATGGCCTCGTCGAAAGCTTGGATTGCCTCGGTGTAATTGCCTTGCATCCAGAAAGCACGGCCTTTATTATTCCAAGGCACAGCATCTTCAGGATCGAACTCGATAGCTATGTCTAAGTCATGGATGGCCTCGTCATACTTGCCAAGTTCATCGAGAGCACGGCCTTTATTATTCCAGGCCTCCGCATACGCGGGATCTATCCTGATAGCTTCTTCGTAAGCTGGGATAGCATCAGCGTAATTGCCCTGCATTCCAAGAGTAACCCCTTTGTTATACCAGACCGTTGCATCTTCAGGATCTAGTCTAATGGCCTCGTCATAAGCTTGGATAGCTTCGGTATAATTACCCCGCTCAAAAAGAGCATTGCCTTTGTTATGCCAGGCGGCGGCAAACTCAGGATCTAGCCTGATAGCGTCATCGTAAGCCTGAATAGCCTCGGCGTAATTGCCCTGCATCCCAAGAGTAACCCCTTTGTTATACCAGGCCATTGCATCTTCAGGATCTAGTCTAATGGCCTCGTCATAAGTCAGGATAGCTTCGGTGTAGTTTCCCAGCTCAGATAGAGCATTGCCTTTGTTGTACCAGGCCATTGCATCTTCAGGATCGAGCCTGATGGCCTCGTCATAAGTCAGGATAGCTTCAGTGTAGTTTCCCAGCTCAGATAGAGCATTGCCTTTGTTATACCAGGCGGCGGCAAACATAGGATCTAGCCTGATGGCTTTGTCCCAAGCCTGGGTAGCTTCGTCGTATTTGCCTTGGTGATAGAGAGCAAGTCCTTTGTTATTCCAAGGCCAAGAATTATCTGGATCGAGCCTAATGGCCTCATCAAAACAACGGATTGCCTCGGTATAGTTGCCCTGCTTACCGAGAGCGAGGCCCTTATTATTCCAGGTAGCTGCTGACTCAGGATCGAGCCTGATAGCTTCGTCGTACGCCTTTATCGCTTCGTCATATTTTCCCTGGTAATCGAGAGCTAAGCCTTTGTTGTACCAGGCATCCGCATCTTCGGGATCAAGTCTGATGGCCTCATCAAAAGCTTCTATAGCCATTGTATAGTTGCCTTGCATTCCGAGAGCGATGCCTTCATCTAGCCATTCTTCCGCAGTCTGCTGACCACATACGGGCAAAGCTAGCGCCGTTGTGATCAGCAGGCCTAAAATAAGCTTCAGGCTCGTCTTCGCCACCATCTTGAAGATAGATAGAAGTCTACTAACTAAAATATTTTTCGGTATTTTCAGGCCTGAAGTGAACCCACCACTCCAGCGTACCTTCCCTCATCGCTACCTTCTATCCTCCCATATCGATATGCTCAGTATGACACCTGGCCGCCCTGGTACTCGAACACCGAATATGGAGGATTGTCGTCTGCGGTCTTTCATAGTTCAAATCCTTCGTAACTCTTTCGTCGGTGGTTAATGTCTGCCTAAAGATATACCACGTTCGTCTTCAGGTCGGTGACGGCCGAACTGAATTCTTGAAATAGTTGGGTAGTATGGATATCATCGATCTCTTGGAGACATGCGGTCTCGAAGTGAGGACAGAAAGATTCCTCCTATTTACTCGTAAATGATCCGGGGACCTATATCTAAAATCAGCATGCTGCGAGGCAATTTTATGCAGGGGATGGGACTCAGAGCCCCATCCCCTCCTTCATCAGATAAAATATCTCGGTGTTATCGATCCGTCCTCTGCAAAACCTCTCGGCTCCTGGACCGCTGGCCATGAGAGGCACGTCGACGGCCGTGTGGGTGGACATCCCCGTCGATGTGAGGTTATATCCCGGACCGGAACTTCTGGCAAGACCGCTGGCGAAGACCGGCTCTCCTGCAGAGTAGTTGTCGAAATCCACGGCACCGAGGACCAGCCCGCCAGCCTCATGATCCGCGGTCACCACCACCAAGGTGTCGCCGGACCGGTCAGCGTAGTCGAGGGCCACCTCCACCGCCTCGTCGAAGGCCAGGGTTTCTGCGGTGGTGTTATCGAAGGACCTGATGTGGCAGGCGTGGTCGATCGTCCCACCTTCCACCATGAGGAAGAAGCCGTCGTCGTCCCTGGAAAGGACTTCAATGGCCTTCTCGGTCATCTCGCTTAGACTGGGCTGGGGATCGATCTCGCTCATCCTCCTGAACTCGAAATAGAGATGAGAACTGCCAAAAAGCCCCAAGAGCCTCTCCGTACTTACCGGATCGACGCCCAGAAGTTCGGTCCGGTTGTATACGAAGACGTATCCAAGATCCTGCGCTTCCTGCAGGAGGTTTAGGTCGTCATCCCGAGAGCTCGTCCCGCCGAGGGGGTCGGTCTCGTTCTGGCCTACGAAATAGCATAGGCCGCCGCCCAGGACCACATCAACGCCGCTCGCCAGAAGCTGCTCTGCGATCAGGTCCTCCTTGTCCCTGTCGTTGACGTGAGCGTAGAACGAGGCGGGCGTGCCGTGGGTTATCCTCATGTTGGTGACGATACCCGTCGCCTTCCCTTCGGACTCTGCGAGCTCCAGGATGGTGGTGAGGTTCTCGCCATCCTGCACCCCAAAGATGGCGGTTTCATCCTGACCTATTATCCCAAGGTTAGTCTTGTGGCCGGTGGCAAGGGCAGTTCCAGAGGCGACGGAGTCGGTTACAAAGCTATCGGATGAAGAGGTGGAGGAGTATCCCGCATACTCCATGCCGTCCATAAAAAGCTCCGCGTCCATATAATTGGAGAGGTTCTCGTCCGCCTTCGCCCATCGGGCGGCGGTCATCTGCGCAAACCCCATCCCATCCCCGATCAGAAGGATCACGCTTTTTGCCTCTTCTGGCTTTGCTCTGTTTTCGGTCTCCGAGGCGATTGCGTAAAGAGAGAACGAAACTAAGAGAAGGATCAAGGCCCCGACGGCCGTATGTAGCCTGTTCATATGCCCACCTCAATGTATATACTAAATAGTTAACCGCCCATGGGTTAAAAAACTTTGGATCAGTTGTCAGAAATTTCATGAGATGGTGCCCGAGCCATTAGAGCCTATCATAGGCCGGTACTTATCGAAATTGGAGGCGTAACTCGGCGCATTGGCGAGACGACCGCTTCTCTAGCGTCTAAATTTCCCTCCAACCAGTCTGCGCCGCAACTTCAAGGATATCCGGCAGCAGATCGCTCGGGAAACCCTTTAAAGATCAGGGATACAAGAAAATTAGAAATCCTAATCCCGTCATACATGATACGTCAGAGCACTTGGCTTACAGTAATCCACACCGAGAGAGGATCATGAAGACGAGACAGCTTAAGAGAGAGGAGTTCGAGGGCCACTTCAAAGACGAGGTCCTGGAGAGGGGACGAAGGTACTTCGAAGAGGATCGAGTGGACGATCCAATCATCGTCGACGGCGTCGTCCGGGCGAAGGTTCACGGCACCGCCACCTACAGCGTCGAGTTCGACCCGGAAAGGAGGATGCTTCGCTGCACCTGTCCCTACTTCGACACCTATGGCAACTGTAAACACCTGGCAGCCCTCCTCTACAGGCTCGCCGACGACCCCGAGGTCGAGTCCCTCGACGAGACTATCAGAGTCCTCGAGAAGAAGTCCAAGAAGGAGCTCGTCGCCCTTCTGAAGAGCATCATGCAAGCCGAGCCGAAGTTCAGACATCTTCTGACCGGAGACGTTGGCGATCTCAATAGAGAGGTCCGGGGGCTGAAAGACGGGTTCCTGACCGCCGACCCGGACCTGTTCGTGGAGAAGGTGGCCTCCATGAGACGACTTATCAACCTCTTTGAACGGCCGGAATCCCTGAAGCTCTTAAAAGACCTCTTCGTCGAGCTTTATCACATGTACTACGACTTCGGAGGCGTCGAGTTTCTGGAGGACGAGATGTACACGATACTGGAGACGATAGCGCCCGAGCTTGAGGAGATGGACGAGGCGGACCGCGATGGAGTGATGAGAGAGATCCGGGCGATTTACATGGTGGATGATTCGGTCTTGAAGAGCTTCATGTACGAGCCAGTGGAGGAGTATCTGTAGCTTAAAAGATCTAAAATATGCAGCAAGATTCGAAACTCTGGCGATCCATCCGCTCCTGAAGTCCCACCCCCACCACTTCCTGGCGGATATGATTGTAGCTCGCTAGGCTGTCGTGGATGCGGGCATTGAATCAAGTCTTCAAAATCGCCTTCATAAACCGCATTTATCGGATCTTAGCGAATTATCTACACCGATGCGAGTTCCAATGGTACACGCAACCAACTTTTGAGATCACTCGGAAGATAAATTCTTATCTTTACAACTAAAGGCTTGTAATGGGGAGAAAATTGCTCTCCTTGATGTGGCTGGTTGAGCATAAGATACAAAAGGTGAGCCCGAAATGAGTAAGATTCTTTTATCCTTCGTCCTCATCATATCTTTGATGAGTAGTGCCGCTGCATGGGATGTAGAGACGCAGCCAGGGGAAGCTGCGGCAGAGGAACGATTTGAGAGAGGTATTGGTAGTCCGTGGATCGGAGGCGATTCACCGGTTTTTGGTTCATCTGATCAAAAATCTAATGAGTTGTATATCGTCCAGGGGAATTTATCAATAAATGAGGCTGTGGATCCTCTGCCATCTTGGAACGAAGGGTCGGCAAAGAATGCCATCCTCAGTTTTGTGACTAATGTCACCAACAAGAGCCATCCGAACTATGTAGATCCCGAAGATAGGATAGCCACTTTTGACAACGACGGCACCTTATGGTGCGAGTATCCGGATGTCGTCCCGGGCATCTTCGTGTTAGATCTTGTTAAGGATATGGCACCAGAGCACCCCGAATGGAATTATACAGAACCATTCAGCTCCGTCCTTTCTGGCGAACGATCGGAAATTGATGACTTCAGCGCAGACGAAGTCGTTCAAATTTATGTTGCCACCGGTTCAAATAAGACTTCAGAAGAGTATATGAGCCTGGCAAGGGAATGGCTCGATAGATCCACCAACCCACGCTTCGGGCTCCCGTATACCAAGTGCGTCTATAAGCCCATGTTGGAGTTGTTGGACTATCTACGGGCTGAGGGCTTCAAGATCTACATAGTGACGGGAGGAGACGAGGATTTCGTACGTGCCTTTTCTGATGAGGTTTATGGAATCCCCCCTGAACAGGTGATAGGTTCGGCCTTTAACCTGCAGTTCATTGAAGATAACGGCAGCACCTATCTGATGAGGATTCCTGAAATCCTGGTATGGAACAACGGTCAGGAGAAGGCCAAGGAAATTCAGCAGAACATTGGTATTCGCCCAATCTTCGCCTACGGCAACATGGATGGGGATATCCCTATGCTTCAATTCGCCACCGGAGGCGATAGTCAAGGCATAGGTTTACTGAACAACCATGATGATCCAATCCGAGAGTACGCATACGTTGAAGTCGCCGGTGGACGACTGGAGGAGGGGATTAAGATGGCTGGAGAATGGGGATGGCAGGTGGTCAGCATGAAAAACGATTGGAGATATATTTTTTAGAGGTTGCACAAATCTAAGCGAGGTAGGCGATGGGGAAATTAAGTGAGGGCATCATAGGAATGCCCTCCTCATATCTTCCAATTCGTTCCATATATCCCTCATTCGAACTTTATGGCTCTATCGTACACGATCTCCGAATAGGATGGCCCTGTCTTTGTAGCCTCTTCAAGATACATCCTCCAGGCAATGAAAAGAGGTTGATCCAGATCTATGCCGTAGCCACCCATACCATAGGGAAGCTCATAGCAGTGTGGATCGCCTTCACAATTCCTGGCGACCTTATAGACGTAGAGGTATTTCGCGTTGGGATTGTCTGGAAGGTATTCCTCGGCAGATCCAGTGAAATCCACATCAGTGATCATTCCAACGCCATTCCACACATCCGCTCCATATAGAGCGAAGTTAGAGTACGTGCTCTTTCCTGTGGCTACATGGTTAACCCCATAGACGATTATGAACTCGTTGGTATCGTTGCCCAGAGTAATTGGCGAATCTTGCAAGTAACTATAGTACTGTGAGAGATCTGCGAAAGGAGGCGTCGGCTCTGCTGCAGTTTGGCTTGCTGACCATAGATAGCAGGCATCGTTGGAAGGGCCTAAGCCATCGATTCCTCTCTGGATAGCATCAGTCCCTATTGGGACTCCAATACTGGTTGGAAGCTCCGTAGGTTTCAACCCGTTGTATTTGTCGAGAATCGCGATCCTCAGCTCTTCGAGATCATCCATAAGGTCGAACTCTGTCGTTCCCGTTCCACGGACCCTTATCTCCGGCATATTATATGGATCTAGTTCCGCGGATTCGTTCGGAGTTATGCGAAAAACAGTTGCCGGTTTATTATCGATGTAGTCGTTGCCAGCTTCCTTGTCTGCGAATAGAGATGGACGGAAGAATACTGCAAAAGTATCGGAGTTGTCCTCCACACCCAGGTTCAACGCATCTGAGGGAAGCACTAGGGTGTTAATTATGCCATCAGAGTATCCCGCTGATTGGGCAGCCGCACGAATGCGTTGATCAATGCCTTTATCGGCTGTGCTGACTACTATGGTGGTTTGATTGTAGGGATTTCCAGGAGATCCATCAGGGGTCCCTTCAGTTTTTATAACCAGGTTGTTCACTGTATCGCATAAAGGTGAAAAGATCCATCGTGTCTCATTTCCATACGTCCTGTCCATCAAAAATTGGTCAAAACTGAAGTATCTGCACTCCGGGGGCGTTTTTCCTACGAAAACGACTGCTTCATCTGGGCGAAGGCTCCAGAAAGGAGTTACGTTCGCGGTCACTCCAAGGGCTTTGATTATCTCGGAAATCTTTCCAGTGACCTCATGACCTGATGCTGGTGGAACTAGATACACTAAGTATTGTGTGGCGGGATTGTTTCCGTATGCAGAAGGCAAAATCCCCATATCATATAGTTTCATAAAATCAAAAGAACCTAGTCCACCTTGCTGTACGGTGAAGCCATCCTGTTCCAAGGCTTGCTTAAAAGACTCCAAGTCACCTATTTCTACGTTCTCTGCAAAGCTGGTTCCTATCAATAAGGCGAGTCCAACAGCTAGAAGTATATAATCTCGCATATACTAAATCCCTCCACCCATATATTACCAATTCTATCTATAATAAGCGTTCGTAGAGATAGAATAACATCACTGGTGAATCAGGTTCGAGGGTTGAAAGACGGCTTCTCTACCACCAATTCCGACCTATTTCGCGGAGAAGAGGCCTCCATGAGACGGCTGATCATGCTTTTCGAAAAGCCGGAATCCCTGAAAACCTCGAAAGGCCCCTTCGTCGAGCTTCGCCACATGTACCGCGACTATCGGGGGCGTCGGGTTTCTGGAGGGCGAGGTGCGCACGATCCTGAAGACGATCGCGCCCGAGCTGGAGAAGATGGACGAGGGGACGCGCGAGGATCTGATGAAAGATATCCGGGCGATTTACATGAGGGATGATTCGGTCCTGAAGAGCTCCGTGTACGAGCCGGTGGTGGAGTATCTGTGTAACAAGGATAATAAAATTAGAGGAGAGCATCCCCATGATGCCCTCTTCGTCAGGCCCAATTTCGTCCTGACCCTTTAGTCGAACTTTATAGCCCGATCATACACGATCTCCGAGTAGGATGGCCCTGTTTTTGTGGACTCTTCCAAGTAGCTCCTCCAGCCGATCCAGAGCGGCTGATCCGACTCTATGCCGTAGCCACCCGGACCATAGGGAACCTCATAGCAGTGTGCTTCACCTTCACAAATCCTGGCGATCTTATAGACGTAGAGGTATTTCGCGTTGGGATTGTCTGGAAGGTATTCCTCGGCAGTTCCATTGAAATCTACATCTGTGATCATTCCAACGCCGTTAAACGCATCTGCTCCGTATATAGCGAAGTTCGAGTACGTCGCTTTTCCTGTGGCTACATGGTTAACCCCATAGACGATTATGAATTCATTGGTATTGTTGCCCAATGTAATTGCAGGCTCTCGTAAGAAATCATAGTATTGCGATGTGTCAGGGAAAGGAGGTGTCGGCGAAGATATCGTTTGGCTTGCTGACCATAGATAGCAGGCATCGTTGTCGGGGCCTAAGCCATCGATTCCTCGCTGGATGCAGTCACTACCTATTGGGACGGCTATACTTGTTGGAAGCTCTGTAGCTTTCAATCCGCTGTATTTTTCGAGAATCGCAATCCTTAGCTCTTGGAGGTCATCCATGAGGTCAAACTCTGTCGTTCCAGTTCCACGGACTCTTAGCTCAGGATAACCATACGGATCTAGTTCCGTAGATTCATTCGGAGTTATGCGGAAAACGATCCCGGGTTTATTATCGATGTAGTCGTTGCCAGCTTGCTCATCTGCGAATAGAGATGGACGGATATATACGGCAAATGTATCGGAGTCGTTCTCCACGCCCATATTCAACATAGCTGAGGGGAGCACTTGGGTGTTAATTATGCCATCTGAGTATCCCGCTGATTGGGCAGCCGCACGGATGCGTTGATCAATGCCTTTATCGGCTGTAGTAACTACTATCGTGGTTTGATTGTAAGGATTTCCAGGTGACCCATCTGGAGTCCCTTCAGTTTTGATAACCAGGTTGTTCACTGTATCGGCTAAGTTGGAAAAGATCCATCGGGTCTCATTCCCATATGTCCGATCCACTATATAATGATCGTAGCTTAAGTATCTGCACTCAGGGGGTGTTCTCCCCACGAAAACAACGGCTTCATCAGGGCGAAGACTCCAGAAAGGAGTTAAGTTCGCGGTTACTCCGAGCACTTTAGTTATCTCGGAAATAATCCCCCCTACCTCCTGACCGGATGGTGGTGGAACAAGATATACCAAATATTTTGTGGCAGGATTGTTTCCCATTGCAGTAGGCAACACTCCGCTATTATATAACTTCATAAAATCATAATAAGCAAGCCCACCTTGCTGTACGGTGAATCCATCCTGTTCTAAGGCTTGCTTAAAAGCCTCCACGTCTCCAGTCTCTACATTCTCTGCAAAGCTGATTCCTATCAAAAAGGCGAATCCAACTACTAGAAGTATATAATCTCGCATATACTGAGTCCCTCCACCCCATATATTACCAATTCTATCTATAATAAACGTTGGTAGAGATAGAATAACATCACTGGAGAATCAAGTTCGAGGGTTGAAAGAAGGCTTCTAACCACCAACAACGACCTATTTCGCGGAGAAGAGCCCCCCATGAGACGGATGATCCTGCTCTTCGAAAGGCCGGAATCCCTGAAGCTTTCGAAAGACCTCTTCGTCGAGCTTCGCCACATGTACCGCAACTATCGGGGGCGTCGAGTTTCTGGGGGACGAGATGCGCGCGATCCTGGAGACGATCGCGCCCGAGCTGGGGAGATGGACGAGGCGGACCGCGATGGAGTGATGAGAGATATCCGGGCGATTTACAGAAAGGACGATTCTGTCCCGCAGAGCTTCATGTACGAGCCGGTGGAGGGGTATCTGTAGCTGAAGAGAGATCGGTGGGTATGTAGCTTGATGCCCTGGCGGGTCGGCCGCCCCTGAAACACCCCTTGCTACTCTTCCAGCTTGCTGGCAACGCAAGCTCGGGGCAACGTCAATGCATGAGTGGGCGATCTTAGCCCCTTTCCAAGAGCTCTCCGGAGCCTTCTGGTTATAGCTCGCAAATGAGAGCCCCCTCTAAATATCGGTTTAAACGTTATTTCGCCTGTGGCACTATAACACGGTTGACATAAATATGCTTTGCTGAGTAAACCATATTAAATTAGAGTGAACTATTTGATTAATATTCAATTCAGTTATTGCTTAAATAGCTTTTTGATTACATATTATAGAGATTTATTCGATTAGACAGATAGTTAAACTAAAACCAACCATATGAATAAGGATAAGAAATATATAGAATGAAATTTGTACGTGGTTAGAAGATTTTGTCGGTCAACATTCAAGAGAGATGGTGGGAAATTGGATGATATAGATATTAGAGATCAGCAAGTATTTCTTATTGATGCTATTTTAAAACATAAAAACGAGTATACAGAGAGTTTTCTCAAAGAAAAGGGTCTTCCACACACATATAAAAAGAGCATATTAAGATCGAAGTTAAAAGAAGGATTGGATGATAACGACTTCACAGAATTAGAATTGATAAAATTACTTGATAGGATCGAAGAATTTGGGAATCAACATATATATTTATATAATTGTACCCCTGAATACTGCGATACCTTAAAACGTCCGGATTATATACAGAATATATTGGATGATAGCGATCTTGGGGGGTTGTACAACAAAGAATTCGGAGTAATCGTCCCTGAACGACCAATGTTATGTTCAGTGATCCATAACGAGAAAACTCTGAAGTTTAAATGGATTGAAAAAAGAGTTTGGAGAGAACTTATAGATAAAACGATAGAGGATGATAAATACATAGAAACGTATCAGATGCATGTTTCTAGAGGTATTACAACATTTAGAATTGATCTTGTTTTAGGATATTCTGAGCTTATGATTCAAAGGCTTCCACGCGGGACTAAGTATGAAGATATAAAAGATACATATATAGATAAGCTGAGTAACTTTATTGAAATTGGTCCATTTAGCAAAGTAGGCCTAGGAAGAGCTATTAAAAATATTGAAGCATCACATGAAGTAGAGAAACGACAAATAAATCTTGAAAGCACTGCCGGTGGAAAAGTCACCTTTAAAAGCAAAAAGAAAGGATCAGACTACAACGAAGACCCTCATTTAAACAGTGCAAGAACTGCACTAGCACAGAATGTATCTGGTATTTCAGGTAATTTTTATTGGATGCCAAATGATATATTACGAAGGGATATACATACCCATATATATGCCAAGGATGACCGGGTCGGCATTTTTAAAGAATGTGATGAAAATGAGGTAAATTATGTACTTTCAAGAATCAGACACTTTGCTTCTCAGTAATCCTGCGTACAAGGGCCCAATTGAAAGAATAGATGAATATCTTGGGACGAGGAGGCCTGAAGAACAAATAGCCCTAAATATAGATGTAGTTGCAGATATCACGGGGATTGATGCCAGGGTGATACGAAATATATTTGATGAGTATTACTCGCTGGGGCTGCTAAGCAAAAAGTATTATATTACATGCCCCTACGAAGATGACATAATAGAAGAAATTGAGGAAGATGATAATTCACAATCTCCTTTAAGGAGATTTTGTGATATTTGTGGAGAAGAGCATGTATTTTCCGATAAAGACATTACATGTCGATATTCACTGACAAATTTTCGTAAAGAATCTAGATCAAAAACTATAAATCAGGAGAAATCCCCTAATACAATCGTGCCAATAACAGGAAAAGAAGTGATAGCGTTATCAGAGACGATGCCACTTCTAAGTTATTATTCTAATATTATAGAGGGTAAACCATTAGAGAATAAGCGATTTATTATTATTTTACATTTCTTAAAGGATCTTATACCATTCATACATGCGTGCGAAAAATTGGGTATGAATCCCAACGAAACATTATTATATTATAAGGAATATTCTTATCCGCATAAAGAAACTATCATAACGTATCTACAAAATCGGGGATATTTGGTAAGCTCTCTAGACTCTTTAGATACAACATTGCTGGGCTTTCAAGATAAATGTAAAAAGATTGAAAAGGAGATTATTATAATTGAAGATGGTGGCTACTTGGTCCCTAAAATTCATGAACCTGCGTATGAACTCCTAAAAGTTCATACCATCGGTGCTGTTGAGCAAACAACGAAGGGCGAACGAGAGGATTTGAAAGTAGTACCATTATCATTTCCAGTATTAAGCATTGCCCGATCTGAATTAAAAACGAAATACGAGCCGCCCCACGTGGCACGTGCTGTCGTAAACAACATTCAAAGATTAATACCACATATCGATTTTAGTTCACGTGATACCCTCCTAATCGGTTATGGTGCAATCGGTAAAAAGATTGCATCACAATTGAAAGACAATCTTAAGATGAAGGTCGAAGTCTACGACTTGGACCCCACTAGATTAGTTGAAGCAACAGGAGACGGAGTTAACCCTTGCAACTATCTTCCGGCATGTGTTGCAAATAAATTCTTAATTGTCGGTGCAACAGGTGAAACATCAATCGGCAGAACAGAATTACTACACATGACTCATAATACATATATTGTCAGCGCATCATCTGATCAAAAGGAAATTGGTTTAAAAGAACTCCAAGCACTTTCCTCCCGTCAAGAGGATATAATGTCGAATGGAAATAAACTGGGCACAAAATATATAATTCGTGGAACGGATAAGGCGATTAATCTGATAGCAGATGGATACCCAATTAATTTTTGGTCAGAAGAAAGCATGCCAAACAACGTCAGCGACTTAATTATGAGCTTAATATACTTATCTGTAATTCATATTTCGTTAGATTACAGCTCTCTTGAGATATACGTACACACGGAGAAAGTGAATGAAATATCAAATTTCCATGAACTAAGTAAGATCTACTTAGAGCAGCACGAATCATAAAAAAATAAAATTGTGTTGGCAGGTTCTGCGACGCTATTTTCTGACCATCACAGGAACCTGATCCCCTTCGGCATCTCGCCGAAACGCTTCCGGAAGGCCTCGGGCCAGTTCTCGGGGTCCAGACCCTTCTGGCCGAGGAAGGCGCTTGTCCACCGCTCCAGGCCCACGCCGGAGCAGCCGCTCCAGAGCTGATCGCCGGACTGGGCCTTGACGTTGAACCCCCGGGGGTACTTGTCGCCGTTGATGGATAGGTTCTGAAACTCGATCCAGTCGCCGCTGTAGGGGAGGATCGCCTCGTAGTCGACGGTCCCGGCCCCGGACATCTCCGCAAGGCCCGTCTTTCCTTCCTGGGCCATGAACCAGGGCGTTACCCACGCCATCCGCCACCGGAGCTCCAGGATCTCCTCGAAGATCTTCTTGTAGCAGGCCTTCAGCCGCTCGGCCTCTTCTTTCACCTGATCCTGGGTTCCCATCCAGACGATCTCGATCCGATGGAACTCGTCGACCCTCTCGATCCCGTGAATCCCGCCGCTCTCGTACCGATGGCTCGTCCCGGACCGGTCGAAGATCCTTATCGGTAGATCCTCGTTGGGAAGGGTCCTCCCCTGGAAGAATACCCAGGAGGGGGGGCACTGGGCGTAGCACATCCCGCCGATGGGGTTATCGATCTTCTCCTTGACAAGCTCGACGGGAACCTCGCGCGTCACCTTGTAGTGGTCGATCACTTCTTCCCAGAACTCGGGGTCTCGGGTCTTGGGGGGGCAGACGTAGTAGATCTCCGGGTATACGCCCATGGCGTGGCCGCTCTTCTTCCACACGTCCCAGGTGACGAGCTTTGGAAAGATCATCTCTCGATAGCCCAAAGGCTCTATGATCTCCTCGATGACGATCCTCTCCAGGACACGGAAGAGATGGGTCCCCTCGGGACCGTAGATCCACTGGCCGCGGCTCGCGCCGTGCTTTATCCAGCCCCGATTGACAAGCTCCTCGGTGGGATCGTTTTCAAACTTCGGCACCCTCGGCTCGCTCTCCCATAAAAGCTCCCAGTGCTCGGCCTTCCCGCCGTAATCTTCGGCCTGGAGCTTCTCGTCCAGGAGACTCACTATCCTGTCGGGGACCTGGTTTTTGATGTCCGACTCGTCGACGTCCAGAGAGAGTATCAGGACCCCGCCTTCGAAGGTCATCTCTTTGACGTGGGGTATCTTGTGGTCTATCGACCGCTCAGATTTGACCTCGATCTCGTACTTCGAGATCTCGATGCCTCTGACCCCGACCCTGTACTTCTTGCCGAGAAGATCGGCCAGAGGCCTTCGGAGCCTCAGGACGGCGTCGTGGGCCCTCACGTAACGGTCGCTATCGATGACGACGGATATGCTGGCATCGCCTAGCTTCCAGCTCTTAACCTCCGCCCCCTTGCCGTCGGCAGCTCCCTTCTTCAGAATCTCAGCCGCGTCGCCGAAAAACTCTTCGAGGTCCTTTTTGGCTTCGGCCGCGTCGGCGCTCAGCCTGAAGCTCGCCTCCAAATGAAACTTCAAATCCCCACCTCTCTATTCAGCATATCCTCAGCGATCTTGATATTCATAATCAGGTCGTCGGCGGTGGCAAGAAGCGTCCCCACCTTCTCAGCGGAAAACTCGACCTCAAACTCCCCGTCTCTCACCTCGACATTCATCCCCGGCAGGTTGTCGGGGTCCAGGGAACAGGCGACCTCTCCGGCCACCTCGCCCTCAAACAACAGCTTTGCTCGCATCATCTTTTTCGGCCCTCGGAGAGCTGCCTGCCCACGACCTGATCGACGTGCTTTATGAACTCCTCTTCGGTCCCGATGGGAACTGACGCTCCGCTGGCGACGCTGTGGCCGCCGCCGTTTCCGCCCACCTTCTGTGCCCCCTCCCGCAGGGCAACGGAGAGGTCGAGGCCACAGAAGACGAGGACCCTGTTGCCCCGGGCCGAGACTTTGACGATCCCCTCGGACCTGTTCATGACGATCATCGGCTTGTCGGCATAAAGGTACCGCACCAAAAGGCCCGAGACCACCCCTGCGGCATCCATATCGTCTAGGAGGACGTACCGCATGTTCTCAGTCTCCTGCAGCTTCTCCTGCGCCAGCCGGACCTCCGAGAGGGTCTGGGCCCTGTAATCCTGGTTGATCTCTCTGCACTCTGAAAGGGAGGTCTTATTCCTCAGGCAAAGGGTGAGAGCAAGCCCGGTCTCCTCCATCTTGCCACAGGAGTTGAGGATCCACATCAGCTCGAAGGCGTTCTCGACGACCTCTTTTTTCAGCCTGATCGTCTCCCCGACGACCGAGTCAGCCGCAAAGCTCCCCTGCATAAGAACCTTCAGGACGAGGGACGTCGAGAGGCGCGAGAGGTCCTTCTGCCCCAATTTTGGTAAGTCGCCTGCGATCCCCACCTCTTCGAGGAAGGCCCGCGTCTTCTCGGGGTCGCCGGAGAAGTCCAGAAGAGGGTCGAGGGCGCTCGCGAGGACCGAATCCAGGGGCCCGTCGTCCATCTTCAGCCCCGGCCTCACCTCGACGATCCCGGCGTTCGCAGCCTCCTCGAGGATCGTCCGGTTCGCCCCGATCATCATCTGCCGGTCGCCCAGGGCCCCCACCAGGGCGAGCCCCGCGAGGTCCACGTTATCACCCATCTCGCGAACGACGGAATAGACCGTCCCCGAGGCGGAGAGCTCGAAGGCACCGTCCACCCCCACCAGATGAGGGTTTACGTGGACGCAAGTCGGGGATCCGACGGGGGTGTGATGATCAAAGACGAAGACGTCTCCTTCGATCTGCGATACCAGGTGAGGCTTTCCGCTCCCCATGTCGCAGAAGACAACCGGCGGCTCGACCGAGTCGACGAGCGCCTGGTCCAGCCTGCTGACCAGGGTGGCGTGAAAGGGGATGTTCGCCCTCTTGAGAGCGGTGCAGATCAGGCCTGCCGAGGTTATCCCGTCGGCGTCGTTGTGGGATATGACCCTCGCGGTCTCGCACTCCAAGAGGGAGCTGGCGGCGGCCTTCGCCAGCTTCTCCAGCCGTTTCATGTAATGAGCATCTCAGCGGTCTCTGGCCTGTACTGCCAGTTCGAGGGCAGCCGTCCAGTACCGCGGTAGTACTTTGCAAGACGTCTGATCTTGTTCTCGGTGAGCTGGAGCCACCTTCTGTTGTGAAGGTCTTTCTTGTTGCTGTCCAGGTGCTTTCTCATGCCGATCGCCTTTCGCATCAGGTTTGCGAGATCCTCGGGGATCTCCGGCACCTCGGCGTTATCCCTCAGGTACCTGGTGAGCTTCGTTCCCAGGATCGGCTTGACGCTCGGAACCCCGTACTGGTCTCGAAGGGTTATTCCGATCATGGTGGGGGAGACGCCGTTCCCGTAGAGCCTGAGAACGTGCTTTTCCAGCTCCTCTTTGTTCATGTCGCACCACTCGGGTGACGTTGATCGAAAAGGCGGCCTCGATCTCGAGGACCCCTTTCTTCTGGTGTGCATTCTGGCCATATCAAATCCTCATTATAATCCAAAGTCAGATAAGGGCGAAGGTAAGCAACCCATCGTACCATGCGATAAAAAGGTTGCGGCCTTTGGGACCGATCCCTTTTCGTCCGGACCTCTATAAACCTTTCTGCAGGCTTCATCTCGGCTCATGATGCCGATATTCTTCTACGAGATCGGAATCCTCGGATCCTTGAGCCCTTTCATGGTATCAGGATGTGGAGATCTCTCGATCCGGTCGCGAAAATTTCGGCTGATCGCAGACGGCCTCTCCTTATATATACATCGTCCCCATCTTGGATCATGCTCCCCCCGCTCTTGGACCCTTTCTTCTACCTCTTGGGAAAGGCGGTCTTCGTCCTGGCAGCAGGCGTTCTCGCGTCCGCCGTCCTCGGCGCGGCCCTCATCGCCTACTCCTTCAAGACCGGCCACTTCTTCATGGCCAGGATCATGCTGATCTTCGTCTGCTTTCTCGAGAGCCTCATCAAGAGCATCTTCAGGACCTTCCGGGCCGACGACGCCATCGTCGACGAGGTGGGGATAAGGCTTCGTAACTACATCAACGCCGAGAAGTTCGAGGCGGTCCCCATGGACGAGCGGGCCATCTTCCTTCCCCAGTGTCTCCGGAGCGTCGACTGCCCCGCAAAGCTCACCCCCGAGGGGCTTCGGTGCGTCAACTGCGGTCGGTGCGAGGTCGGCCCCGCCAAGGTCTTCGCCGAGAGTTTGGGGTACAGGTTCTTCGTGGCTCCGGGGTCGAGCGTCATAAAGAGGATGATCAAGAAGTACCATCCTCGGGCCATCGTCGGCGTCGGCTGCAACATGGAGATAAAGGAGGGGGTCGACCTCTGCCACGGCCACGACATCCCGGCGATAGGCGTCCCCCTTCTGACGAACGGCTGCGTCTCGACGACCCTCGACTGGGATCGGTTTTACGACGTGATCTCCGACGGCCTGGGCTGCACCCTGGTGGATGAGGAAGAGGATCTGACGATCAAGATATATGAGGGTGGGCCCGGCAGAACCTGAAAGATTGGGGTTTTTCGAGCCACCTCTTTTAACCCAACTTTTTGATCCCGCCGTCTGTGGGCTTCAGGACCCCGTCCCCGTCCTCTCCTCTAAAGCCCTGATGACTTCTCCCAGCCTGTCGATATCCTCGCCGTAGCCCGACCAGTTCCCGGCCCGGAGCTGGTCTTGGGCGGACCTGTAGAGGTCTCCCGCCTCACCGATCAGCTCTGCGGTGCTCAGGTCTTCACCTCTTCCGGCCGCTGTCCCCGGTACCGCCGTCTCAGGCGCAAACTCGAATATCGTCGCCAGAGCCTCCTCCAGCGTCTCCTCCATCGCCACCTGGCCGTCGTAGGCGACGATCACCCTTTTCAGCTCCGGAAGCTCGCTATTTTCGGCCCTCAAAAATAGCGGCTCGACGTAGAGGAGGCTCCTCTCGATGGGAATGACGAGGAGGTTGCCCCTGATGACGCTGGACCCCTTCTGGCTCCAGAGGGTCAGCTGCTCGGAGATCTCAGTGTCCTGGTCGATCCTGGCCTCGATCTGCAAAGGCCCGTAGATCAGCTGGTCTTTGGGGAACTTGAAGACGACTATGTCGCCGTAATCTGGCTCGTCGGACTTGGCGCACATCCAGGCGATCATGTTGTTCTTCGACCGGGGCGTGAAGGGCTGGATCAGCATGAACTCCTCGCCCCTCTCGCTTCCGGGGGTCTTCATGATGACGTAGTAGGGCTCGACGGTCTGTCTATCTCCCTCGTATACCTCCGTCGGGATGTCCCAGGCGTCCTCCCGGTTGTAGAAGACCTGGGGGTCTTTCATGTGGTAGTTCCTGTAGATCCCGGCCTGGACGCCGAAGAGGTCGACAGGGTACCTGAGGTGGGCCCGGAGCTCTTCGGGCATCGAGTCGAGGGGGAGGAAGAGGTCCGGGAAGATCGCCTGGTAGGCAAGGACCATCGGCTCCACCTCTACGACGTAGTACCGGACGGTGCCGTTGTAGGCGTCGATGACGACCTTCACCGAGTTTCGAATGTAATTGAACCCGCCCGAGGGCTCGGAGTAGGGGTAGCGGTCGGTGAGGGTGTAGGCATCTACGACCCAGTAGAGCCCCCCGTCTGCGAAGACGATGTAGGGGTCCCGGTCGTAGGCGAGGAAGGGGGCGAGGGTGTTCGCCCGGTCGATGACGTTTCTATAGATCATCACCCTGCTATCGGACGTAACGTCGTCGCTGAGGAGGATCTTGAGGCTTGCAAGCCTGTAGGCCATAAGAAGCCTCATCAGTGGATCAAGCTCCATGCCTCCGGTGCCGTTGTAGGTGGCGTAGACGTTCTCGTCTCCTCGGGGGTAGTCGAACTCGGAAAGCCCCGTCTTCACGATGATATAATCTTTCCGACCCTCACCGAAGTAGATCTCGGGCCTCGCCATCTCCCCCAGGGCCGATTCGGGTGGGAGGTTTTTGACGTAGAACTCCGGGAGCCCCTCGGGGGTCACGACGTTGGCGGGGCTCATGCAGATCCCGTAGCCATGGGTGTAGAATAGGTGGAGGTTCTGCCAGGTCTTGGCCTGTTCTGGAAGCTCCTCCGAGGATAGCTCTCGTGCCGAGAGCATCACCTGCCTCTTCTCGCCGCCGATTTCGTACCTGTCCACGTCGACGTCGAAGAACTCGTAGTAGAGCCGGATCTCCTGGAGCTGCTTGTAGGTGTTCAGGAGGGGACGCCAGTCCCAGAGCCGGATGTTATCCACGGTCCCGCTATTCGCCAAGAGGTCATCGCCCGTCAGGTTGTAGTCGACGGAGAAGGGACGCTCGTCCACTCCGTCCAGGCCGTAGGCAAGGAGGGTGTAGTTGATGTTATTGGCGATGAAGGGCGACTCCATCACGATCTCGTTTGGGGCGACACTGTACTGCTGGACCACCGCCGGGTATACCACCCCCAAGACCGCCGTCGCGACGACGATGACCCCGATTATGGGGATGAGCCGGCGGGGCCTCCTTCCCGCCGCGAAGGCGAAGAGTAGGAGGGCAGCGAGGAGCGCGACCCCGGCGTAGAGGTAGAGGAAGGGGAGGCGGGCGTTGACGTCGGCGTAGCCCGCGCCGTAGACGACCCCCGTCGCCGAGTACAGGAGATCGTACCGGTCCAACAAGTATCGGAACGAGAAGAGGAGGGCGAGGATCCCGAGGAGGGCGCTCAAATGGGCGAGAGCCTTTTGGGGGATCGACCTTGCGATCTCGGCGTAATCCCTCTCCTCCGGGCCGAAGATGAGCCGGTCGGCCTGGAGGAATAGGTAGGCTCCGGCGGTGACGGCCAGGTTGATGAGGACGGCGAAGAAGATCGCATACCAGAGAGCCCACAGGAGCGGCAGGGTGAATACGTAGAACCCGACGTCCATCCCGAAAAGGGGGTCAGACACCCCGAAGGTCGATGCGTTCAGGGCCAAAAGGACCCGCTCCCAGCCGAGCTGCGCCACCAGGCCGAAGAGCGCCGACACCAGAACTGCGACCCAGGATAGATATCGAGGTCTCTCGCCCACAAATTTCAGGTTCGCGAGGGTCACGGCCAAAAAGGCGAGGGCCGAGCCCAGGAATAGGAAGATCCTCGCCGTGATCATCGTCTCATAGACGCTGGAGAGTCCGAGGGTCGCAAACCATCGCCATTCCGTCAGCATATAGGCGATCTGACCTGAAAATATCAGAAGAAGTATCAGGGCCGCAACTAGCCCACGTTCAAACCTCATAATAATCCCCTAAACTCCGCGGGCCCAGACGAGCCCCTTCATAAATCGCCATCGAGAACTCCTCCAAAGCCGTCCAAATCGGCATATATAAAGACCGAGGGATTTTGATATATATTTTTCGTCGATCAGACCGGAGTGCAGTGGTCCAGCCGATCCAGATCAAAAGAGGAATGAGCAGCTTGGATCGATCAGCACTCTCCAAGATACAGAGACAAAGCGGTGGTGCCTATCGTCGCGGGAGACAAAAATGGCGCCCAACAACGGCACATGAAAAATTTTAAAAGAGGGTGCGCTTACTCGATGGAGATGGCCTCAGAGGGGCAGGCCTCGACGCAGGTGCCGCACTCTGTGCACTTGTCGGCGTCCACCACTGCTATTTCTTCGTCATCCAGCTTGATTGCGTCTTCGGGGCACTCCTCGACACAGGTTCCGCAACTTACACACTCGTCTCTGTTGACTACTGCCGGCATTACAAATTCCTCCAAAGTTGCCAAAGTTGGCAAATTTACAGTCCGGGATATACGATATATAACTTTCGTTAGGGGCTTTGATGAAGAAAAGAATCAAAAATGTGCCCTCCGGGCGGGGAGGGCATCGTCTCGGATCGAGAAGAAGGATCAGCTCAGGTCCGAATACCTGTTCCTGTCCTTCAGCTCCTGCTTTTTCGCTTCGTTCCATCCGCTCACCGACTGGAGGTAGCCGGTCACCCGAGAGAGGTGCTCCAGATGGTCGGACCCGCACCGCGGACACACCTCCTTCAGGCCGGGGGCGACGTTAAAGCAGCTGAGACAGACGGTCATGTCCCGCGTGAAGGCGAAGTAGCCTATCTGGGTGCTCCTCGCCAGGTTCATGGCGAAGTCCATCAGCCCTTCGGGATCGGGGGCCGACTCTCCCAGGAAGATGTGGAATATGTTCCCCCCATCGACGATGGGGAAGAAGATGTGCTCCAATTTCGCCCTCTCGAAGATCGAGACGTCCAGGGATGGGGGCACGTGGGTCCCGTTGGTGTAGTAGACGGGAAGGTCCCGTGTCGTCTGGATCCTGGTCATGGCGGTCTCGAGGTCGCCCTTGACCACCTTCGTAGCGCAGTCTCGGAACTCCTCGTGGAGGAGGTCGGATACCGCGAACCTCTGGACCACCGTCTCCGCGGGGGTTCTGGCGAGGGCGATCGTCATCCCGTGGCGGCTGGACAGCTCTTTCGCGTAGATCTCCATCTCGGTCATAGCCCTCACCGCCAGCTTCCAGGCCTCCTTCGACTCGTGCATCTGAGATCCGGTGTGGAACTGGACCATCTCGTTGACGCCGACGACGCCGATGGTGTAGACGAGACCCTCCAGGTCCACGGCCACAGTCCCCTTCTTTCCGGTCTGGGGGTCTTTCGGCCTCTGGGTGGCGAAGGGCATCCTCCGGTTCTTGACAACCTGGTTCATCCATTCCCGCTTCACCTTGAAGATCTCGACGGCGGTGTCCATCAGACCCCGGAGGTACTCGAAGAGGAGGTCGTCGTCGCCCCGGGCGAGGTAGGCGGCCCGCGGGCAGTTGAGGGAGACGACCTGCCACGAGCCCATGGAGAAGTGCATCCCGTCCTTGAAGTAGAGCTTGTCGTCGAAGGCTGCGTCGCTCTCGAAGGTGGCGGCGAACTGATACGCACAGCATTGATAGCAGCTAATCCCCTTGCCAGCGCCTCTGTAGGCAGGAAGCTGGTTGTCGTAGTAGGGGGTTCCGAACTTGGAGGCAAGCTTGAAGGTTAAAAGGTAGAGGTCCCGATACGTTGGCAGGTCCGGATGGGCGGCGTTGAACTCGTCGTCCTCGGTCATGAAGTCCGGCTCGATGGAGATCTCGGGCTTGGGGAAGTTGAAGGGCTTGCCCCAGTAGTCCCCCTCCAGCATAACCTCCATCAGAGCCTTGAACCCGAGGCGGACCTCCTTCTCGAACTCGCCGTAGGTCTTGAGGGTGGCGCTGTCGCCGTCCCAGACCTTCCCCTTGTAGACGACGGGTTTGTCCCGCCAGAGCTTGGGGACTCCGGGGCTGAGCTGGACCGAGGAGAAGACGACCTGGCCGCCCCTGGCCACCATCATCTGGGTCATCTCGTAGACGAACATCTGCATCAGCTGGCAGATTCCATCGTAATCGAGCCCCTCAAGGTACGGGGCGAGGAAGGTGAGGAAGTTGTAGAACCCCTGGCCTCCGGCGAAGTTCGTCTGGGCTGAGGCCAGCGCCTTTACGGCGTGAAGCATCGCCACCTCCGGCTTTTTCGCGGGGCCCGCGACGGACGCCTTCGTCCCCGAGCCGTCGGGCATGAGGCCGTAGTAGAAGAAGTACCGGAGGTCCCAGTCCTGGCAGAACGGACGAGTTCCGAAGTACTCCAGGTCGTGGATGTGGAGGTCGCCTGCCAGGTGGTGGTCTGAGAGGTAGGGCGGGATGAGCAGGAGGTACTGCTCTTTTGAGATCTTGTCGGCCTTCTTCTTGTGGCTCGTCTCGGCGTTCTCCTGGAGGTTCGCGTTCTCGTGGGCCTCGAAGCCCGAGCCTACATCGATGAGATGGGCGTCGTAGACAGGGGTTCCGACCCGGGTGCAGATGTTCCTCCACTCCAGGTGGTGCCGCTCGAGGAGGATGACGTTAACGATCTCCCTCACCAGGGGGCCAGAGAGGAACTTGACGTCCATCCACCGTATCCTCCGCTCCACCTCCCGGGCGATCTCTCTCGCCTCCTCTTCGGAGATGCCGGGGATCCGGTAGAACTGCTCTGAGAGCTTCGTCTCCCGCAGGAGCTGGTTCATCACAGCCTCCTTATTCCACCTCATCAGGTGGCCGTCGGTGGTCCTGACCATCGGCATCTCCGATAGGGAGACGCCCTCCAGCGTTATCTGCTGGGTTTTGTGTCCGTTAACCCTCCGACTCAATTACAGATCCCCCCGACGAAGCAAGGGCAAAGCAAAAGGCGTGACAAACTTGTTATACCCCCTGATGGTACGATCTTCAACCTGGCTAATAAGGGCTCGAACGTTATTAACACCTTCGGCCCATTCGACCAAAATTATATACTAAGTTCATTCAGGATTCGATCTTCTTACCAAAGACCAGTTCCCAACTCTCCTTTCTATTTAAAGCTGCGGAAAAAGGCACGATATACGGCGCTTTGACCCCTGTAAACGTCGAATTATGGGCTTATCGCCCCCCGCGAAGTTATATCGCCAGCCCGTTGGAAGATAGCCCATCTCTCCATCCATCGCGAATGCGGAAGTGCAAGTCTTTCCCGATTTTTGGTTATAATGAACCAATGAACCTCAGGATTGGGCATCTTTCCCGCGGCTGAGCGCCTCGGCGTACTCGGCGAGGACGGCCAAGAACTTATTCGCCCTCCGGTGGTAGGCCTCCTTCGTTATCGCCCCGGACTCGTCGAAGAGGTCCTGGACTTTGGGGAAGTAGAGCACCTCGCCCGAGGGGAGCATGTGGAAGCGGACGCAGGTTGCGACGAGATGCTCGATCATCCGGGCGCCTCCGAAGACCCCGGAGGATACGCCGCAGATCCCCACCGGCTTTCCGAAGTACTCCTCGTAGAGCATGTCCAGCATCATCTTCAGCTCGCCGGGGTAGCCGTGGTTGTACTCCGGCGAGACGATGACGAGGCCGTCGGCCCTCAGGACCTTTTCCGTCAGCCTTTTCGCCGGATCGGAGGTCTTGGTGTTGTCCGTCGCCGGGAGCCGATAATCTCGAACGTCGATGATCTCGCTATCGAGGCCGAACTCCAGCGCCTTCTCCAGCATGAACCGGGCGACCTTCTCGGACTCGCGCCCCTCCCGGGCGGTCCCGAGGATGATCGGGATGTACATGGGACTCTATATCTTGTTCAAGATATGAATAGGCTTGTTTGGGCCCGGAAGGCCAGCCACAAGCTGGCCGCCCAGGAAAGAAAACAAAAAGGAGTATTCGAAATATGAGAGACTCAGCTCGCGGAGAGGTCCAGCACATAAACCCCGAGGGACTTCCCAAAAGCCCCGCCTTCACCAATGTGGTCGTCGTGACCGGCCCGGTGAAGACGATTTACGTCGGGGGTCAGGATGCGGTAGACGCCTCGGGAAATATAGTCGGAAAAGGCGACATCGGGCGGCAGACCGAGCAGGTCATGGCGAACATCCAGACGGCGCTCGAGGCCGCAGGCGCAGACCTTGCGGACGTCGTCAAGTGGAACGTTTACGTGGTCGCCGGACAGCCCCTTCAGCCAGGCTTTGAGGCGTTCAGGAAGGTTTGGGGCCAGCGGCCCAACCCGCCGGCGATCACCGCAGCCATCGTCTCGGGGCTCGCCCGCCCGGAGTTCCTGGTGGAGATGGACGCCGTCGCCGTGGTGGCGGAGTAGGGAGAAGGGGAGATGAGGGTGCAATTTGTGACGTGGGCTCCGGCTCTGGGCGAGGCCCTCTTCAGCAGGAACCGTGCGACCTTCCCGCCCCCTGGCCTCCGATCAAAACAGCTCAATGGAAAACCGGCCTGCGTTTGTACTTCCCGGACCCGAATGAGCGATCACTGATATCCTTATATCCTATCACAAAAAACTGATATATGATATCACTGATAACTTTATATATGTATCAGTAAATGGTGATACCATTCATGAAGACGATCTCTCTCTACGACTCCGAGTTGATCGCGTTGCTTCGCACGGAGCTTAAACTCAGCGAGAACGCATTGATAAAGCAAGAGGGAAAGCTCAGCGACGACTACCCCATTCGGTTTGACCTGATCATCGAAGACGGCGGTAGAACGTACGTCGTCGAAATAAAACGGATCGTACGCCTTGAAGCCCTCTCACAGCTTGGTCTGCTGAAACTTCTCCTGGATGCCGATAAGATCAGCGCTTACAACATCGAATTCGTCGTTGTAGGGAAAAGGATAGCACCGGAAGCTGCAGAAGCCGCAAAAAAGACAGGGATACGATTCATCAAGCTGCCAGCCGACGTGAACCTGGAAGAAGCCCGAAACAAGTCCAGCGCCTTGCCAGCGAAGCTCACATCCCCCAAGTCCTGGCAGGCCATCTCGTATTTTCTCAAAATAAAGGAGGCTTCGATCAGGCAGCTTGCAATCGGGTCTGGCGTCTCTTACGGCTGGACGCATGCGACGGTGAAGGCTCTCGCTTCAAAGGGGATAGTATCATCCGACAGGGGACTTGTAAAGATCGCTGACGTCAACAAGCTTCTAAACGGCATAGCTTGGGAGCGCCCTTTCGAGAAGCTCTTTGCCCAGGAGATTCGGATAGCTGCCGAAAGCCCCATGGCGCTCGCACAAGAAATCTGCCTCGTCTGCGATGAGCAGCGGATTGCCTGCGCTTTTTCCAGTTACACTGCAGGGGAGATTTACACCGGCTACAGCGCAAGACACGATTCGGTGTACATGTATCTTGAAAAGAAAAATATCGCTGAGCTTTCTGGGATGTTTGACGTCGAGAACGAGGGGGGAATAGCTCTACGGATCTATGCTCCAGACCGCGATGTCTTCGGGGATCGCAGGATGGCCACCGCCCAGGGCGTCTGGATTGTCTCACCCGCCCAGGCACTTCTCGACTGTGCGGGCCTTGGATACGCAGGCCGCGACCTCACACTAAAACTTGTGGAGGTCTATGATCGCTTATAGAGCCCCGAGAACGATTGTGGACGCATCGCTGGAGGAGCTGATCGACATATTTCGCTGGGTGCATGCTCGAGAGAAAGATGAGAGCGATCCCGTCACCGTTTTGGTAGGCGGCTGGGCGGTGTACAGCTACAACAAGTGGTACGGCTCGGTTGATATCGATCTTGTCACAAACAACAAAACCAGGCAGCACCTGATGAAGCGCCTGAGGGACGAACGCGGATTTGTTCACCAGAGGGACCCGATGGTTCCCACCACCGTTGTGAAAAATATCCGAGATGAGAAGATCCTGATCGATTTTGGGTCGCGGGAGGATATCTGCAGGTTTGAGGGGAGAGACGAGCAACTCCCGTTTTCGCTTCTTGATGGCCGTACTGAAGCAAGAGAGATCAGCCCAGGTTCTTCTGTTTCTGTGATCGTGCCCGAAAGAACGCTGCTCATGATCTTCAAGCTCAAGGCTGCATGGGACCGCTCGTTCCGGATACAGAATGAAACCGCAGACGATAAGGAATGGGAGAAGAGCAAGCTTCGCAAGGATCGTGCCGATATTATAGCGCTAATCGACCCTGATGCCGGGGGAACTGAGATCGATATTCAATATCTTGGTGATAGGCTTCGTGAGAACCCGTTCCTTGTGGAAGTGCTGCGGGAGATCCCGAGCGACATCGATGCGGTCAATATGTACGGCAGGATGAAACAGAAGGGAGTCCGGGATTCGATTGAGAAGCTGCTCCTGCTAGCGCAATAATAGAACATATGAGCTTTGATAAATTATATTTAGTCCATTCTGTAGATCTATCGCCTGCCCCCCCTCTAAACTCCTTCGCGCGGTACGTCGGCATCATGTCGGCCCCCTCGAGATCGAGCACGACCTCGGCGGCCTTCTCCAGCATGAACCGCGCGACTTTCTCGGACTCGCGGCCTTCAAAGGCTTCTGCATAATAGGGAATTGAACAAGGTTTTTAAAGTTGCAAAGGGGATAACAACTTAGGTAATCTCAAATTCACTGAGGACTCACCATGCCAGAAAACAAATATAAACAAGACTTTATAGAGGTTGAAAATGATAACGATGGTTCAGCTAAAGACACAGTTCAATTTTGGGAGAAGAAACAAAGAGAGCTGGTTACCAGTGTGGTTGATTATAATTTAAAATCGTTGACAGAGTTAGTAACATCAAGACAAATCGATTTATCTCCAGCATATCAACGAAGATCTCGTTGGAACAATAACAAGAAATCAAAACTTATTGAATCATTTCTCATGAATGTTCCCGTTCCACCAATATTTCTTAACGAAGATAAATATGGACAGTATTCTGTCATAGACGGAAAACAGCGATTGATTGCAATAAGCGACTTCCTTCGAGGCAGATTAGTGTTGGAGGGTTTAGAAATATTTTCAGATATTAATGGGATGTCTTTTGATGATCTCCCACACCCCCTACAAAATGTGATTAAAATGAGGCCAACTCTAAGAGCCATAATTATACTACGCCAATCTGATGAAGACATAAAATTTGAAGTATTTCAGCGCCTTAATACGGGTGGTGTAAGTTTAAACCCACAGGAAATAAGAAACAGCACTTATCCAGGTCCTTTAAATGATCTGATATTAGAATTATCAGAGAACAATAAATTCCATCAATTATTAGGCGTTGGAAAGAACAAAGAGAATTCTGCTATATACAAAGAGATGAAAGATGCCGAATTTGTGCTAAGATATTTTACATTTAAAGATGATTGGAGAGAGTTCTCTGGCGGCATAAAACGAAATATGAACAGATATATGGCACTAAATCAAAAAATGTCTGACAATCATCTCAAAGAAGCTAAGATAGATTTTTTACGAACCATTGAAGCCGTAGAAGCCGCTTTTGGGAACCATGCATTTCGAAGATGGATGCCCGAAAAGAATCAATGGCGCGGACAGATATTAGCAGCGTTATTTGATGCAGAAATGTTTGCATGTAGAGGGTTACCAGCAGAAGACCTTCAACCGAGGCAAGAAGAGATAGTAGAAAAGATGAAAGCATTATTTGGTGATCAAAGGTTTCGTAAATCAATAGACGCAGCAACTAATGCGCCAAATTCGTTCCGAGAGAGGATAACAATCGTTAAAGAAATGCTCGATCAAACTATTAGCCGGTAGTGACGATATGGCTAGCTCAGCAGCGTTAGAACAATTCAAGGAATCACTGCAAATGGCAGAAGAGCTTTTAAAAATTGAGAAAGATAATTATAAAAATCCTCCCCGTATAAACGAACAAAAAGCAGTGCAAGGATTAAGAGGTGGTGCTGCGGTTCTTATGGTTGCTGCTTGGGAGAATTTTTTGAAACAATTAGTTGAGGAAGAGCTAACCAGCTTAACAACCCTCCCACCAAAAGTTCCCTTTGAAAATTTGCCCCCTAAGATGCAACAACACAGCGTTTTTCAAACGTTAGAACGTGCCACAAAAGGCCCGCGATTTCAACCAAAAAATAGAATAAATAGACTTCCCGATATTGAACAAGCCTGCAAGGTTGTTATCTCCGGCACAATTAATCCAGTCGCATTTAGCGATATTGGGAGCAATCCTAACCCTGAAGTAGTAAAGGAAATGTTCAGGAATATGGGAATTAGTGATATATTCGAAAATATTAAAGATGATTTTGAGAAGAAATGGAAAAACAACGTACCAACTACATTTATAAACGACAAATTACTCGAGATTATTAATCGTCGCCATGTTGTAGCCCATAAGGCGGATGCTCTTAAAATTTCCAGATCAGATCTTAACGAGTCCGTTAGATTTATGAAAATAATCGCCCCATTGCTCGAAAAGCAGTTAAGATTCCACATAAATAAGATAATAAGAGATAGAAGAGAGTAGACTATCATTTTCGATTTTGCTGAATTCGATTGCATGACATATCAAAATAAGTCGGCTCAATTTCAAATCCGATACTATGACGGCCCAAATTGCTAGCAGCTAGATTTGTAGTGCCAGTTCCCATAAATGGGTCCAGTACGGTGTCTCCCACGAAGGAGTACATACGAATGAGGCGCTCAGCAATTGAGATCGGAAAAGGCGCAGGGTGCAGTTTCGTCGAAGCCCCTGTTGAGGTCCAAATCTGCCGGAACCATTCTCTATGGCAATCTTCGGGTATCACAGATAATATTCGAGCCGATAATGTAGGTTTGCGGTAGCCACCAGGTTTTCTTTGAAATAATATATATTCTACATCATTTTTTATGATGGCGTTTGGTTCGTATGGTTTCCCTAAAAATCGGGATGACCTTTTTGCTTCAAATTTGGCATTCGCAATCTTGTACCAGATTATCGGCGCCAGGTTGTCAAAGCCTATCTTTCGGCACCGTTCCTGGATGCTGGCGTGCAGAGGGTAGACGACGTGTCTTCCAAAGCAGCGCCTTGGAAGGCACACGTCGCCCACCACCACCACCAGACGACCGCCGGGAACGAGAACCCGAAAGACATTCTGCCATACCTTGTCCAGCTCATCGAGAAACTCCTCGTAGTCTTCCACGTGGCCGAGCTGCGCCTCGTTGGCAGGGTACTCCTTGAGGGTCCAGTAGGGCGGGGAGGTGACCGCCAGATGGACGCTCTCGTCGGGGACATCATCCATGAATCTGCTGTCGCCGAGGAAGAGCTGATGGCGGGTGGGAACCTGCTTGACCGCCCTCTCGATCTCCAGAAGAAGATCTGGGTTTTTGGCGATGGCTGGAATCGCCCTCTGCCCTTCGCTTTGGGCAAAATTTAAAGCGTCTATCGGAACCAAATTTTCCAGATCTCGCCCAAAATCAGAGGGCTCGATCACCACCACATCTTCGCACATGTTCGGACCTAGACTACTCGCTCATTCGCCTTCCTCGCAAACTCCTTCGCGTAGTACGTCAGGATCATGTCGGCTCCGGCCCGCTTGATGGAGGTCAGCGCCTCCAGCATCGCCCGCTCGCCGTCAAGCCATCCCCGCTCCGCCGCGGCCATGATCATCGAGTACTCGCCGGAGACCTGGTAGGCGGCCGTCGGCATCCCGAACTCGTCTTTCACCATCCGGAGGATGTCGAGGTAGGGCATCGCAGGCTTCACCATGATCATGTCCGCCCCCTCCTCGATGTCGAGCCTCACCTCCCAGAGGGCTTCGAGGGCGTTGGCGGGGTCCATCTGGTAGCCGGACCGGTCGCCGAAAGAGTACCCCGACTCCGCCGCCTCCCGGAAGGGGCCGTAGAAGGAGGAGGCGTACTTGGCGGCGTAAGAGAGGATCGGGGTGCCATTGAATCCCTCGTCGTCTAAGGCGGCCCGGATGGCCGCGACCATGTGGTCCATCATCCCGCTGGGGGCGACGACGTCGGCCCCCGCCCTCGCCTGGGAGACGGCTGTTTTGCCCAACAGGGGGAGGGTCTCGTCGTTTGCCACCTCCTGGTTTCTGATCAGGCCGCAGTGGCCGTGGCTCGTGTACTCGCAGAGGCAGAGGTCCGCGATGACGACGATCTTCGATGTCGTCTCCTTGATCCGCTCGGCGGCCCGCTGGACGACGCCCGCGGGGTCGTAGGCGCCGGAGCCGATCTCGTCTTTCGTTTCAGGAAGGCCGAATAATATGACGGCGGGAACCCCCAGCTCCTCCAGCTCCTCGACCTCTTTTGCGAGGCTCTCGATGGAGTGCCTCGATTGGCCCGGCATCGACCCGATCTCGATCGGTGCCTCCAGCCGCTCATCCACGAAGAGGGGCATGATCAGGTCGTCCGTCGAGACTTTCGTCTCGGCGACCATCCTCCTCAGCCCCGGTTTACGAAGCCTACGCATCCTCCTCATCATCATCTGCCTCCAGCCCGAATAGCTCTTCGACGAACCTCAGACAGTTCTCGTCCCCCCGCTCCGCCGCATTTCGCAAGACCTTCGTCGGCTCGGCGAAGATCTTGTTCACGATGGAGTGGCTCATGTCCATCAGAACCCTCTCCTCGACCTCCCCCAGGGTGTGGCGGGCTCCGAGCTTGTTCATCGCCTTAATGCACTCCTGGGCCTTGATCTCCTCGGCCTGGAAGTAGATCCTGCCCAAAAGCTCCTCGGCCCTCTTCCTCTTGTACTTGGCCTTGAGAAGGTCCAGCTCCTCGGCGATGATGGCCTCCGCCTTCTCCATCTCCGCCATCCGCAGCCTCATGTTCTCGGCGCTGATCTCCCGGAGGGCGTCGATGTTCCGAAGCTCCACGCCCGGAATCTCGCCCACGTCCTCGGCGATGTCCCGGGGGTTTGCGATGTCGATCATCAGGAGAGTCCCCTTCGTCCTTTTCGCCACCACCTCCTCCAGATCGTCCCGCCTCAGGATATAGTGGGGGGCAGAGGTGGCGCTGATCACGAGATCGGAGGTCCTGATCATCTCCTTCATATCGTCGAAGGGGACGGCCGTACCGCCGAGGCCCGCGGCGAGGGAGAGGGCCCGCCCGAAGGTCCTGTTGGTGACATAAAGCTCGCCAATGTTCCTCGACAAGAGGGCCTTCGAGATCAACGTCCCCGTATCCCCGGCCCCGATCACCAGAACCGACCTTCCCTCCAGGCTTCCCAGGATCTCTTCAGCCAGATCGACGGCCGCAGAGCCGACGGATATCGACCTCTCGTTGATCCTCGTCTCGCGGCGGACCCGCTTTCCGACCGAGATAGCCTTCTTGAAGGCGACGTCAAGAGTCCATCCGGTGGTGCCCGCCTCCTTCGCCATCGAATAGAGCTCCTTCATCTGGCCGAGGATCTGGTCCTCGCCGATTATCATCGACTCCAGACCCGAGGCGAGGCGGAGAAGGTGCAATAAGGACTCGTCATGATCCTGAAAATCGATGATGCGCGATGATACCCGGGCCTTCTTGGCAAACTCGAAGAGGACCTTCTCGCCCCGGGGCGACACGACGTAGATCTCGACCCGGTTGCAGGTCTTGAGGACGGCGCACTCCTCCACCAGCTCGTGGGACGATATCCAGGAAAGGAGGGTCTCCAGGTCGCCGTGCCAGGCCTGCTCAATATCGTCGATGCAGGCCTTCCGATGGGTCACCAGCATCGAGGCTATCTCGCTCATCGAGAGGGAGATGTTCTCCGGCCCTCTTATAGGCCTTTTCATAGGACCCAGAAAGGAGCCTCCAAACCTCCTCGTCGGAGATGATCTCCCATAGGATCCTCTTCCTCTCGGCCTGGTCTGAGACCCTTTCCTTCAGAACCCCCCTCATCTCCCCGAGAAGGCGTGCCATATCGGCGTACCCCTCGTCCAGGACCTCTTCCATCCTCATGCGCAGGCGTTTTGAAAGGGCCGGGCTCTCCCCAAAGGTAGATATGGCGACGACCACCGGATCCCTTCTGATCACCGAGGGGACGACCACCTCGCCGACGCCGTCGACCCTGTTCACCAGAACCCCCATCCTTGCTGCCCTCTCTTCCAACTGGAGGTTGATGGCCTGGTCGCTGGTGGCGGGGATCGCGATGAAGGCGTCTCGCAGGAGGTCGTCGGCCCCGGTGGGGAGGTCCGCCCTGACGAGATCGATCGATCCTTCCTCCGCCATATCGATGAGGCCGGGCGAAAATTTCTGGCTTGCCACCGTCACCTCGGCGTGCCGAGAGAAGAGTCGCGCCTTCCTCTCGCCGACGTCGCCCCCACCGAAGATCACGACCTTCCGACCCGACAGATCCAGGAGGAGGGGGAGGTGGCCCTTCAGATCCGAGCCCCCGTCTTCTTGAACTCCCTCTCGCTGAAGAGGACCTGGTAATCCTCGATTCCGGTCTTGCGGGAGATCTCGGCTGCGACCTTCCGGCACTCGTCCCGAGAGGAGGAGTGGACGACGGTATAGAGGTTGTAGGGCCAGTCTGGCACCGAAGGGCGCTCGTAGCAGTGTGTCACCTCGTCGAAGGAGGCCATGATCGATCCGACCCTCTCCACATCCTCCGGCGGGACGCGCCAGACGATCATGGCGTTGGCCACGATCCCCAGAGCCCTGTGGCCTATGGTGGCAGAAAACCTCCTGATCACCCCCACCTCGATGAGGCGGGTCAGCCTCTCCAGTACCTGCTGCTCATCGATGGATAGCATCTCCCCCAGGGCCAGGTAAGGCCGAGGCGATAGCGGGATGCCCTCCTGGGCGGCCCTGATGAGGGCGAGGTCCAGATCGTCGATCTCTTCCGTCGTTTCATCATCTCCTTTGCTTAGCTACTTCCAGCCGTCGGGATCTCCGAATGGGTACCTGTCGGTCCCTTTCGTCGGGACCAGCTTGGGACTGGACCCCGGGTTTCCCTCAACCTGGTGGTCGCTCCAGTAGTTTCCGCCGACCTCCGGACCCGCGTCCCAAGCGTTATTCCCGTTGTCGACGGCGTTCTGAGGTAGCATCAGATTCCCGTTCTCGATGAAGTTGTTGTGATACACCAGGCACCCAACGCAGTCGATCAGGCTCGCCCCCCCAAGCCCGTTTAAGATGAAGGTGTTTCCCGCGATCTTCCCCTCTCGAGAGTAGCCCATCCTCAGACCGTAGCGGCCGTTTCTGCTCAGGTTGTTCCCCTCGATCTTCCCCCCAACGACGGACTGGAGGAAAACCCCTCCCCCGTTTTCGTTGACGAGGTTTCCTGAAACCGTCGCCGTCGATAGCTGGTCGAGAACGAGTCCCGACTCGCGGTTGGAGTAGATCTCGTTTCTGATCACCATCGCCCCGTCAGAGCCGGACGCGCTGATACCCCGAAGGTTCTCAGTGGCTTGGTTCTGGTTCAGGATGCATCTTGCTGACCTCACCAGCCTGATCCCCTCCTCCTCGCTTCCCCACACTCCGGAACGGAGGACTGTGCAAGATGACGAGTTGGTGATTGAGACCCCCACCCTATTCTCTCCTGCCTCCAAACCCCTCAGGACTGCGCCCTCCGAGTCCACGATCTCAAAGCCCAAGCCGGAGGAGCCCCGGGCGGTGCAGCCGAGGAGATCGGCCCCCCGACCACCCCGAACGCTGAACCCAGCGGTGCAGTTATCGGCACGGCTCTCCTCGATCCTGCAGTCGACGGCGTTCAGCATTCGAACCCCGACCTCGTTTCGGAATAGGGAGATATTTCGGACAACACAGCCCGTCGAGTTGACGATGAGGGCCCCTGCGCTGTTGTTTGATAGGAGCTGGTTCTCAAAAGTGACATTCTCACACCCCACCAGGGCGAGAAAACCGCAGTCCCCAGATAAAAGCAGGTCCCGACCGTCGATTAAGTAGCATACAGCTTTTCCGTCCACCAGGTTGGACTTATCCATCTCCTGGCGGAAGGACCCGTCGCCACTGGCCGAAAGGTTCTCCCGATCGACTCTTATGGCGTGCAGGTTAAGATCCATCCGGTTTCCGCGAAGGACGTTCCCTCCAGATCCCAGAATGGATAGACCTAATTCGTTTCGGAGGAACTGGTTATCTTCGATGGAGTTCTCGATGGAACCCGATTTCAAGATCAGACCTCCGACGTTATCGATGAACAGGTTTCCGGAGATCTCGTTATTTTTCGATCCCTCCAGCCGGACTCCAGCCACCTGGTTTTCGTCCATGAGGTTAGTTTCTATCCGGTTATGAGAAGAGTCCTTCAGCATGATCCCAATGTTGCATTCCAGTGCCGAATTGTTTATGACCGAGCTGATCTCTGAGCCTATGAGGACGATGCCCCCGGTTCGAGCTCGCGAGACGGCGTTATCCAGTACCTCGTTCTTCTTCGATCCCCGGATCACTATCCCCCTCTCGGGAGAGGATAGGTTGTTTCCTCCGATCGTATTGCCGTCGGAGTTGGAGATCTCGACCCCCGTCTCGGCGATGAAGAAGGAGCCATCGACGGTGCCCCCGCTGGAGTTCGTGATAACAACGCCGGAACCTCCCGAGATGGTGCAGTTGGAGATGGAGAAGCCGGACGCCTCCACAACATCCACGCCGAGAACGGCCCTGATCTGGGTGTCGATGACGGCGTCGTCAGATCCACCCAGGAGCCGGACTCCGACGGAGCACCTCTCGATCGCCGAGCCGAGAACGAGGTTTTTGGAAGAGCCAGAAAGAACCCCCGTCGAGAAGTTCCTTATGGTGCAGCCCTCGATGGTGTTTCCGGGAGATTTCAGCTCGACGCCGATGCCCCTCCCAAAGCCCCTCATATCGAAGCCAGAGATGGAGAAGCCAGACGCTTCCACCACAAACCCCCCCTCGAGGGTCACCTCTCCCGGGACCCCGACGATGGTGATAGGTTGGCGGACGGGGATCTCCCCCTCCTTGAAGTATCCGGAACGGACCAGGATCTCGTCGCCGGATTCCGCAGCTTTGACGGCTTTCCTTATGGTCGAAAACTCCCCGCTCCCGCTCAGGTCGACGACCAGCGTCTCGGCCACGGCCTCATGAAGGCCGATACTGAATAGAAAGAGCAAGATCAAAAGCCAGGACTTTTCCGTGACAATACCCCCACTATACGGTCCCGTTGTCGTGAGGAATAAATAACTCTATCCCCACCCGAGTCCGCCTCCACATCCCCTGGATGATCGAAACGAAATATCCCGAAAAGCGGGCTTCGGTCTTCCGAACACCAGGAGCTTCGATCTGGATCTACAGGAAGATACTAATCGAATGAAATTGAAGATTACAAGGCGAGATGGAAGGCGGGCCAGCATGACGAATCCTTATCGAATCCTGATCATAGAAGACGACCCCAACGACGTCGAGCTGATCCTCCTTGGCTTCTCGAAGCACGACGAGTTCTTCGTGGACGTCGCCACCACCGGGGAGGAGGGGCTCGAGATCATATCGAAGAGAGGTTACGATCTCGTCTCGGTGGATTTCGCCCTTCCCGGCATGAGCGGCCTTGACGTCCTAGAGGAGATCCGAAAGACCGATCAGGACGTTCCCGTAGTCATGGTGACGGGACGGGGTACCGAGGAGCTGCAGGTGGTGGCCTTCGAAAAATTCGCCACCAGCTACGTGATGAAGAGCGTAGACAGCTTCAGGAGCCTCCCCACCATCTTCGAGGCGCTTATCAGCGAGGCGAGGTTCAGATCCGAAGAGCGCAGGATGAAAAGGGACGTCGAGCGGTCCGAGACGGTGTCCCAGTACATCCTTGAGAACTCCCCCACCGGGATATACGTCCTCCAGAACGGCTGCTTCAAGATGGTCAACTCCAAGTTCGGAGAGATCTTCGGCTGCGAGAAGGAGGACCTGATAGGCGAGCACTTCTGGTCTCTCGCTGACCCCGAGTGCTTCGAGTGCGTGGAGGGCGCCGCGAGGGAGGCCGGTCCGATAAGGTCGGTCGTCCACGAGTTCAGGATCATCAGGAAGGACGGGTCCAAAAGATGGGTCGAGGCGAGGATCGCGCCCCTGGACTATCAGGACGAGAGGTGGGTTCTCGGAAGCCTGGTGGACATAACCGATAGGAAGGAGGGAGAAAAGGACCTGTTGATGGGAAACATCAGGCTCTCGATCCTCTACTCCCTCGCCATTAAGGCCATCGATTTTCGTGGGGAGGCCGACGACCTCGTAAAAGAGGCGTTCTCCGAACTGATGGACGGGCTGGAAGGGTTTGAGGTCGGTGGCGTATTTCTCCTGGAGGGAGGACGGCTGGTTCTGAGGGCCCTGGCCGGACCCCTGGAGGACCTGATGAGCTTTGCAGACCAGGTGGACGCTGAGGATCTTTTGGAGAGGGCCGAGGCAAATATGGCGATCGAGAGCTATCGGCACATTTTCTGGGCTTCGGCACCATTCTGCAACGGGGAAGAGCGGATAGGGCTGCTTGTTTTGGGCCGGGAGAAGGATATCGAGCCCGATTTTTTGAAATTTATGAAAGATATCGCCTGGCACTTTGGAAAGATGGTGGAGATATTCGAGCTTCGAAGCATCCTCAAGGACGAGAGCTAGAGCTTCCTCCAGATGAGGAAGATCCTCTGGAGGGCCGTTATGTGGCTTGCCACCGTGATCAGGATCACCGCCCACCCCAGAATCGAGAGGCTCCCCAGGTCTCCTGGATACAGGGCGTTGGCGACGGTTGCGAGGAGGATGAGGGTCAGGCGGTCGGCCCGCCCCATGATCCCGCCGTAGAGGCGGCCGAGCCTCAGGGCCTGGGCCTGGGTCCCGAGGTAGCTTGTGAGCAGCACTCCCATCACCGCAAAGATCCCCCAGGCCTCTGAGACGTAGCCCGCGAGGACGATCCCCGCCAGGATCGCCATGTCCGCGTACCGATCGATGACGTGGTCTAGAAAGTCGCCTTTAGGCTCCGCTTGTCCCGTCCTTCGGGCGAGGGCTCCGTCGACGGCGTCGAAGACGGCGTTCAATAGGACCATCAGGGCCGCAAAGTAGAGTAAGAATACATCGCCTGCCGAGAGATAGTAGAACCCCCCGGCGGCCAGGGCGAATATCATTGAGAGGAGAGAGACCAGGTTGGGGGATGCTCCGGCCCTCTCCGCCAGGGCGGCCAGGGGCTCGGTCACTGCCAGCGACTTCGATCTCAGGTCGTCAAGGGTCAAACTCCATCTCTCCAGTCCAGTCGATCTTTCCCGGAGGCATCTCGATCTCCCGGCGCAGCGTCTTCACCACCAGGTCCGCCACCTCCTGGGGAGATCGCCCGGTGGTGTCGATCTCGCTCGTCCGGTCGCACCACTCCGCCGCCTCCACCAGGATCACGTCCAGGGCTTCGGCCTCCAGGTTCTCTCGCACCTTCTTCTCAGGGTACCCCCTCCGAGCCAGCCGCTCTTTCAGGACCTTGGGCGAGGTCCGGAGGACGATCGCCTCGGAGGCGAGCTGGTGGGAGAAGTGCCCCTCCAGGATCACGATCTCCTCGTCCTCCTCCGGGGCCAGCTCCTCGACCCGCCTCGCCAGGGAGTCGACGTCGGCGACCAGACACCCCCTCTCGGGATCGGTGCCGAGACTGAGCCCCTCATCTCTTATCAGGCCGTTTATGTCGATCACCCTGAAGGGCAGGAGCTTTGCGACGGTTGTCTTACCGGTCCCTGGGGTCCCGGTCAATGCGATCCGCATACCTCACCGTAAGCTTCGAGGAACCGGTCGTTCTCCGCGGGGGTTCCGACCGTCACCCTGACGGCGTGGTCGCCCGCACCCCGGAAGGAGAAGCAATCCCGGATGATGACGCCCTTTTGGAGCATCTTTTCGGCAACGATGCCCGAGGGCTCGTCGGTCTCAAGGTAGAGGAAGTTTCCGCCCGAGGGACGAAACTCCGGAATCGCATTCCTCAGCCGGTCTCTCTCCTGCCGGATGGCCGCGACGGACCGTCTCATGTAATCGACGTCGCCCAGGGCAGCGATCCCCGCCGCCACCGATGGCGTTGTGATGCCGAAGAAGGGAGGGGCCGCCCTCCTGTACTCTTTTGCGATCCAGTCGGGGGCGACGGCGTAGCCGAGCCTCATCCCGGCGAGGCCGAAGGCCTTGGAGGTGGTCCTTCCCACCACCAGGTTCTCGTACTCCGCCACCAGGGGCAGGAAGTTCTGGTCGCTGAACTCGGCGTAGGCCTCGTCGAGGAAGACTATGGCGTCGGTCGTCTCGACGATAGCCCTGAGGTCTTCTTCTGAGATCATGTCTCCCGTGGGGTTGTTCGGCGAGCAGATGAAGACGATCTTTATCCCATCGGACACCTCCGTCGGAACTTCGAAGTCATCTCCCCGCGGGAGGAAGACCGGCTCGGCTCCCGCCGTCACCGTCAGGATCTCGTAGTAGCTGAAGGTCGGTGGATAGATCACGGCTCTATCGCCGGGGTCGAGAAAGATGCGTGTAATCGTGTCCATCACGCCGTCCATCCCCGCCCCGATGAGGACGTTTTCCGGGGAGGTCCCGGCGTAATCTGCCAGGGCGTCTATGAGCCCCTCGGGCTCGGGGTACCTCTCGGGCCGAACGGAAGCGATCGCCTCGAAGACCTTCGGGCTTGGGCCGTAGGGGTTCTCGTTGGACCCGAGCTTCACGATCGCCTCCGGCGCTATGCCGTACTTCGCCGCAATCTCCTGAATTCCCCGTCCCGCGACGTAGGGCTTCAGCTTCGCAAGGCTTTGCCTAAGGTTTTTCGAGTATCTCTGCAAGCACCTTCACCACGCGGTCGATCTCCTCTTTTCCCACCACCAGGGGCGGGACCATCCTCAGGACGTGGTCGCTCGTCGCATTGAGCAAGACGCCCCGCTCCCGGGCCTGGTTCACGATATCGGGGCAGTTCGCCTCAAGCTCCACGCCCACCATCAGGCCGAGGCCTCTGACCTCAAGGGCGTCGATCTCATCATTGAGCCTCGATCTGAGGTACGCGCCCATCTCTTCAGACCTCTCGACCAGCCGCTCGTTCTTGATCGCCCCGATGGAGGCGAGGGCCGCGGCACAGACGAGAGGGCCGCCGCCGAAGGTGGAGGCGTGGTCGCCCCTCTGGAAGACGTCGGTGACAGACTCCGCCGCCAGCATGGCGCCCATGGGGAGGCCTCCGGCGATCCCCTTGGCGAGGGTCATGACGTCGGGGAGAACGCCGCTGTGCTCTTTTCCAAACCACTTACCCGTTCTGCCAAAGCCGGTCTGGACCTCGTCGAGGATGAGAAGAGCACCGCAGTCGTCGCAGATCTGGCGGGCTGCCCTCAGGTACTCGGGAGCGGGGACGTTGACGCCCCCCTCGCCCTGGACCGGCTCCAGGATGACGGCCGAGGTATCCTTCGAGACCGCTGCCAACAGGGCCTCGGGGTCGTCGTAGGGAACGAACTTCGCCTCGTTGAGGGGCCTGAAGGGCTCCCTGTACATTGGCTTGTAGGTAGCCCCCAGGGACCCGAGGGTCCTGCCGTGGAAGGAATGGACGGCGGCGACGATCTCCGACCTTCCCGTCGCCCTCCGAGCGAGCTTCAGGGCAGCCTCGACGCTCTCGGCTCCGGAGTTGCAGTAGAACGCTCTGTCCATGCCGGTGAGGGTCTTCAGCTCCTCGGCGAGGAAGACCTGGTTTTCGGTGTAGTAGAGGTTCGAGGTGTGGATCAGCTCTTTCGCCTGCCTGGCGATCGCCTCGACGACGGCGGGGTGGCAGTGGCCGACGGTGTTGACGGCGACCCCGGCGACGAAGTCCAGGTACTCCTTTCCCGCGGCGTCCCAGACCCTCGCCCCCGCACCCTTCACCAGGAGGATCGGCTGGCGGGTGTAGGTCTGGATCACCGACTGCCGCTCAAGCTCCACGATCCGGGCGGTCCTCTCAGCGCCCGATAGATCAAGTTCCGACATCTCTATCCCCTCGCCTTTCCCCTTTTCAGTCTTCGTCTGCGTCTCCGACTTCATCTTCATTTTCATCTTTTCATCGCTCTCGTTTTTGGTCATAGAACGCTCCGCGCAAACCGGAGGCTCGCCTGGATCTGGCGGCCCACGTCCCCGCTCACGATCTCCATGTGGCCGGGGTAGAGGACCTCTACATCGAGCTTCGTCAGCCTCTCGATGGAGCTGATCAGGTCCGCATCGCACCCGGCGAAGAGATCAGTCCTGCCGATGTTCCCCTGGGGGAAGACGGTGTCTCCGGAAAAGAGGACCTTCGCCCTCGGCTCGTAGAGGCAGATCCCACCCGGCGAGTGGCCCGGCGTGTGCATCACCTCAAGCTTCCATTCCCCGAGGTCGATGACATCCCCCTCCTTCAGGGTCCCATCGGCCTCGATCTCCGGGGCCGGGCGGCCGAAGAGGTAGGCGACCGTCGCCATGTCGTCTCCGAGAAAGCCCGCCTCCTCCTCGTGGATCAGAACCCTCGCCCCCGTCGCCTCCTTGAGAAGGGGCACCCCGCCGGAGTGATCGTGATGGCTGTGGGTGAGGATGATCATCTCGATCTTTTGGGGGTCGATGTACTTTTGGATCTTTCGAAGCGTCGGCTCCGGGTCCATCCCCGCGTCGATGAGAACCGGGACCTCATCGAGGATCAGGTAGACGTTGCCGTCGAAGGGCGAGCCTGAGACCTTGTGCACTTCCACCATTCCAACACCTGATCCGGAGGAGGGGCTCCACCGATATATCTGTTTGGCACTGGGTTTGCAGGAGGGAGGACGGCTCGATGGCGATCCCCGTCCCGCCTGAGACGCCCGCTGTCGCCGAAGGCCGGGCGGCGGTGGAGGAGATTCCGGCGGCTGAGGTGCCGTATACTCACCGTCAGGGAGCCTTACACCAACCTAGAAGACGCCTGAAACAAGCTATTCGGCTGGAGATTCTAGAAGGGAGAAGGGGTATCGGCCCATGTCCGCCGCCCGTGAGCTCCTTCACGAAACGCCCTACACCCTCATCTACTTCGACATCCTGTCCAACTCTCAGACCGCAGATTAACCAACTAGACTTCTAGAACCAAGTAAAACTGGGGGAAGAGTACCCCACAACAAGCGATTAAGGACAACGCGCATAGAGTAAAAGTTTAAATAGTCTTTTATTACAGTCATATGAGGAGCATATATGACATATCACTGGAGTCGTACTTTTGACAATCCCGCTAAAAACGCAATAATGTTTAGTTTATTTATTATATTAATCATTATAATAGGAGTGGTTATTTTTACGGATTTGGATAGTTTTTCAGAAAATCTTGCAGCCGAGGTGATAGGAATTTGCCTCACGTTTCTTCTTGCTTTATTAATCTTCGATTGGCTTACGATCCATCAACGGGAGCAAGAGTGGTTTAAAGTTAGAAATCTTACCTATGGAACTATAGCTGCCATTTTATGTGATGCCCTCAGCCTGCTAATGATCGAATTCGTTATAAAAGATGCAGATAATAAAATATATCCAGATATAATAGATGGTAGGGACAAACCTAACGACGCCGCCATTAAAGCTATGGACAAGTTAGCACGGGAATTAAATAAATTAGAGATGCTGGAGTGTGAAAAAAATATTAAAATATTATAATTTAATTCAACATGATCTTGACCGGATCAGTGATGTTCTAATACCTCGGATAATACAATGCTCTAGCGATCAAGATATCATCACAGATCTTATTGATTTAGATAACTCTAAAAATGATTTGCACAGTAAAATCAGATATGAATATGAAGATCTTATTCTTGGAAGAAATCTTTTAACACTATTTGTTTTATCGAGTATGTGTGCATATAAGTCCATTTGTAAAGAATGGACAGGATTCGAACAAGTTCCCAGAGGTACATGGTAGATTAGACTATAGTCACCCTAGTAAAAAAGATATTTTGAGAAAACATATTTGTAGCTTGAATATCAGTGTGGCCTAAATATATTATTATTTTTGAAGGAGTTGAATTACTATGGATAAAGAATCTCTTGAGCTTACCGGTCTCCAGATGGAATATTCATTTTTGAGGGAACAATTCCTGAAACGAGTTGGAATGCGCCATCAAGTTGTAGAACTTACTTTGACTATTGCGGCCGCATTCTTAGGGTTGGCGTTAACAAAAGAGGTACCAACATCAGTTGCATTTGTTTTCCCACCAATAGCTGTTTTTTTGACATTGGAATGGACTTATATTGATACACGTCAATTGCAAACTATAAAGTACCTCATGGAACTAGAAAAAAGAATTCCAGAATTAAAACTTGGATGGGAAGAATTCAAAGAAGGTGAAGGTGGATTCAGATATGCTGCCCTGTCTCATAGTAGTATATTTTTATTTACACAATTAATGGCTATTTTTATTGGCTGTATAGAATATGACAAAGAAATTAATAATTGGATATTTACACATAATTTAACACTTCCGTTTCTCGTATTGCTTTCAATTGACGTGGTCTGCCTCCTTACAACAGTTGTTTTGATATGGAGAATAAAAGGGCCAGATTATATTTGATCTTATATTTAGTATGAAATGACAATAGATAACTGTCAGGATCTCTGTACCGACTTCGAACGTTTCGCCATCCAACACACGATCCGAGAACGCGCCTTCCTCAATGAGAACGACAAGCTTTGTGATGGTAGAGAAAACGGATGTAAATATCAGTAGAACTCCACAGAACAGCGGGCAATTTTCTGGGCACTGGCGCTCGATCTACCGATCTGCGGCACCACCCGCGGCATCCTCGCGACGTAAAGAGGAATGGACGCCACCAGGAAGGCGGGGCCTGCGATCCAGTTCTGGAGAAGGAGGAGCTGAGCCACGGCCCATAGCAGGTGGGCGGCGCCCATCGGGTGGCGGACACGCTCTCGGACTCCGGTGATCACGAGCCCTGTGGTCCTTCCGATCCTGAAGCCCCGGCGAGAAGCTTACGGCGAGGTCCGCGTGCGACCGCCAGAGGAGCCATAGGGCCTGGAGGAAGAGGGCGGCGCCGAGGGGGCCTGCGGCGGAGATGGGGCGCGACCGATTCCCGGCTGCTTGAAGCGGAAGAGATGATAATCTATCGTCAGCTCTGTCATGGGCCATCGGCGACAGCTGGGCCGGTATTTTGCCGTCAAATTGAGCGAAAACGGCCTTGAAAAGCTATATATCCCCACGGGTCGCCCTTAATATTCGAGGTTCTTCCGTATGGCGAAAGCTGAGGTCCGCCCGGCCAAGGCCGGTTATGCAGCCGAAGACGAGGCTAGGATGGCGGAGTTTGAAGAGGGCGTAAAATGCGGAATCGAGCAGTTTGAGACCGGCCAGGTGAAGACGTTCGATGACAAAGCAAAATTCCTGAATCACCTGCGCACCCTCTGAACTTCGCCCTCCTTGAGAAGATGGCATGTCCAGACCCCTCGATTCGGTGAGGTACGAATATGCGAGCACCACCGAATTCGAGCGGCAATTCAAAAAGCTAACGAAGAAGGACAGGGCACTAAAAGATCGGCTGCTGAGGAAGATCGACCAGATATTATCAGATCCAGAGATCGGTGAGCCGAAGAGCCACGCTCTCAGGCACGCCCGCGGCTCTCACGTCGACCCCTACGTCATTGTTTATGTGTTCAAGGATGATATAATCACATTTATATATGTAGATCATCATGATGTTGTTTATAAAAAGGCCCCGTATATATTGGCGAAATATCTGCTTTAACACCACTGCGACATCTTTTTAAGACATTAGGTTGACTCTATGCCAGATTTTAGAGAGGTGTCGATATGCCCACATACGATATCGAGATCAAAAAGGTCCCCGCCCTGCGGGTGGCTAGCCTCTGGGGGAAGGGCCTCCCCTTCAACGTCACCGTCCCGAAGGCCTACGAGGAGCTGGTGGCCTGGATGGCCGAAAAGAAGATCCCCTTCCCCTCGGAATCACCGTTGGGCCTCGCCCTCTACTACGATGACCCGAGCTCCGTCCCCCCTGAGGAGATGAGGTTCAAGATGGCGCTGCCGGTTCCGGCCGAGACGCCCGAGATCGCCGAAGGCAAGGCGGCGGTGGAGTTGTTGCCAGAGGCGGAGGTGGCATACCTGACGGTGAGGGGACCCTACACCAACCTCGAAGACGCCTACGCCCAGCTCTACGGCTGGGTATTCGAGAAGGGGTACAGGCCCACGGACGCCGCCCGGGAGGTCTACGTCCGGTGGAGCGAATCGATGCCGCCGGAGGAGTGGGTGACGGAGATACAGGTGCCGATCGGGAGGTAGAAGAACTTCCACGAAACGCCCCCCTCCCTCGTCTCTTTGGCAAGCCCGAATCGGTCCCGGCGGGCTATCCCCGCCGTCGCGGCACCACCCGCCCCGTCCTCTCCAGGTACCGCCGGTACTCATCGCCGAATTGATCCAGCATCATCTCCTCCTCCCGCGGGATCCGGGCTACGTAAAGCGGGATGGACGCCACCAGGAAGGCGGGGCCCGCGATCCAGTTCTGAAGGAGCAGAAGCTGGGCGACGGCCCAGAGGAGGTGAGCGGCGTACATCGGGTGGCGGACCCTCGCGTAGACGCCGATGGTCACGAGCCTGTGGTCCTTTTTGATCTGAAGCCCCGGCGAGAAGCTATCGGCCAGGTCCGCGTGCGACCGCCAGAGGAGCAGGAGGGCCTGGAGGAATAGGGCGGCTCCGAGGGAACCCGCCACGAGGCTTGCCGTGGGCGGCAGGGAATAGTTTGCAAAGTCGAGCCTCGTGGTGAAGAGATATAGGAAGGGAACAACGATCATCCCCAAGGTCGTGAGAAGCATCAGCGGCCTGTCTTGTCTCCGCTCGCGGCTCTCGGCAACCACCTCACGTCTCCGCCACCATTGAGGCGTCCTTTTGAGCCAATAGGCCCGGATGAGAGAGGCCGCTACAAACCCGATCAGGTAGGCGAGATCGAAGACGTCGTCGAGCATGATGGGCCCTTTCCGTCTGCAGAGCAAAAATAGGCGGCGGTCCGGCTTCGCAGAATCAGTGAATCGTCCTCGCAAACTCGAGGCTCGTCTTCATCTGCTCGGCGACGTTTTCATCCGTCGGCTCCATGTGGCCTGGATAGAGAACCAGAACGTCGAGGCCTGCGAGCCGCTCGACCGATCTGACCAGCTCTTTGACCATCTCCCCCGACCGCCGGGTCCTCCCGATGTTACCGTGGGGGAGGATGGTGTCGCCGGAGAAGAGGGCCTTGGCCTTCGGCTCGTAGAGGGATATGGAACCCGGCGAGTGGCCCGGCGTCTTCAGGACCGATAGGCTCCAGTCGCCCAGGTTTATGACGTCCCCCTCATCCAGAGTCCCATCTACCCCGAACTCCGCCGGATCCTCCTCGTACTGATAGGAGCCGGTGGCCACGTCGTCACCGATGTCGCAGACCTCCCCCTTCCCGATCAGAACCTTCGCCCCCGTCGCCTCCTTGAGGGCCGGAACGCCAGCGGTATGATCGTGATGACAGTGGGTCAGGATTATGAACTCGATCTTCTTGGGGTCGATGAGTTTCTCGACGTTTTTGAGGATCGCCTCGGCGTTCCTCCCGGCATCGATGAGAACAGGCGCCTCGTCGACGATCAGGTAGACGTTCCCCTCGTGAGAGGGACCGCCGCCGTTAACCTTATGCACCTCCACCAAACAAATCACCTCATAAGATAAGTGCAGTTCCATCAATATATTAGTTAGTTGGTATCATGACTCTGATCGAAGACGCTGAAAATGGGAAGACGCCTCCCGAGGTCGAGACCGTCGCCAAAAAGGAGGGGGTCGACCCCGAGAAGCTTTTGCGCCTCCTGGCCCGCGGCCGGGTGGTGATCCCGAGGAACGCCCGCCGGGAGATCGACCCAATCGGGATCGGCGAGACTCTCACCACCAAGGTCAACCTCAACCTGGGCTCGTCTCGCGGCGTCGCCGACCCCGAGGCCGAGGTGGAGAAGGCCGTGGTGGCGATGGAGGCCGGAGCCGACACCGTGATGGACCTATCCACCGGAGGCGACCTGGACCTGATCAGGCGACGGGTCCTGGAGGCCGTAAAGATCCCTGTGGGGACCGTACCCATCTACCAGGCCGAGGTGACTGGAAAGCTCACGAGCCAGGGGCTCTTCGACGCCCTGGAGCGGCAGGCGAAGGACGGCGTCGACTTCGTCACCGTCCACGTCGGCGTCAACCTGAACTCCTTCGAGCGGCTGAAGAAGAGCCACCGGATAATGGGCGTCGTCAGCAGAGGGGGCTCGCTCACTCTCAAGTACATGAGCGAGACCGGCGAGGATAACCCCTACTACGCCGAGTACGACCACCTTCTGGACATAGCAAGAGAGCACGAGCTGACCCTCAGCCTCGGCGACGGCCTGCGCCCCGGATGCATCGAAGACGCCAGCGACCGGGCGAAGTACATGGAGTTCATAATGCTCGGCGAGCTCGTCGACCGGGCGAGAAAGGCAGGAGTTCAGGCGATGGTGGAGGGGCCAGGTCACGTCCCCGCCGACGAGATAGAGACGAGCGTCAGGGCGATGAAATACGTCACCGACGGCGCGCCCCTCTACCTTCTGGGGCCGATCGTCACCGATGTCGCCCCAGGCTACGACCACATCACCGCCGCCATCGGGGGCGTCGTCGCCGGGATGAGCGGTGCCGACTTCCTCTGCGCCACCACCCCCAGCGAGCACCTGGACCTCCCAACGAAAGAGGACATCTTCGAGGGGACTATCGTCACCAGGATCGCGGCCCACGCCGCAGACCTGGCAAAGGCGGGGGTGAAAGATCGGGCTCGCCAGTGGGACCTGAAGATGGCCGTCGCCAGAAGAGACCTCGACTGGCCGGCCCAGTTCGACCTCGCAATAAACCCGAACCTCGCAAGGCAGATCCGCCACCGGAGGGGGGTCGAGGTCGACACCTGCACCATGTGTAACGAGCTATGCGCCATAAGGCTCGCAAAAGAGGCGATGGAGCGGGAGGAGAAGGCGAAGAGGACGGCGGAAAAGAAAAGGGGCTAGAGGAGATCCAGAGCGATAAGAGGACCTGAGTTCGGACAAGGCCTCATGCGCACGACTCCAGCTCCTTTTCCACCACCTCGCCCCCGGGCGCCGCCTCGGCGAAGACCTGCCCCTCAAAGTAGAGGATCTCGGTCTCCTCGTCTATCCAGGAGTCGGGTGGAAGGCCCGCCTTGAGACAGGTCTGGCATAGAAAGTCCACAGGGTCGAACCCCCACTCCGTCGCCACCTGGGGGAGGAGGAGCCCCGACCACATCCCCCTCCGGACGATGAGGCCGTGCTTTCCGACCTTGACCGCCTCCGGAAGGTCCCGGTTTCTGACGTCGTAGGGCCTCGGGGGGGTCAGGACTGTCACCTCGATCTCGATTTTGGGAAGCTCCTCGGACCTGACCCTCGGAAACCGGGGGTCGTTTGCCCCGGCGCTGATCGCCGAGTCGACTATCGCCCGCCCGAGCTCCATCACCGGCTCGGGGTAGCCTATGCACCCCCGGAGATCGCCGTCTTCGTGGAGGGTCACAAAGACCCCGGCCTTCTCGCCGAAGGGGAGGGGCAGATCTTTCGGCTTTATCCTCTCCTTCCGATCGACATAAGCCGTCAGGGCCTCTCTCGCGAGAGTGACGGCCCGCCTTCCCTCGTCGATGGTCAGCATGAGAGGGTAGTTTGGTCCGCCGGATACTAAAAAGTTGTGAGCTGAGTTGCGGGAATCTGGATCGTGAATAAGAGCTCTAACTCTTCGGGCCAAGTAAGTTCTATATAGGTAAAGTTTATGTCGTACGTTTGAACGTATGTGGATGGGATAAGATGATCGAAGACCGCTGCACCGCTGATCGAAATTGTTTGAATATACTTAAAACAAACGCAAATCTTATAGTTTCTTTTGTCATATTAACTATATATATGTTGCCATTTTATATCCGCGGAGCAGATTCTCATACATTAATCCACGATAATCTCGACGCAAACGTGGTATGGTTCAAAATATTGGCAGAAAGTGGCCATATATTTGGATCATTTGATGCGGCGATCCCGAATATAATGAATGGCCTGCCTCGAAACTGTCTCGGATCGGAGTTTAATTTAATTTTGTGGTTATATTATTTTTTTGATTCGATTGATGCTTACATACTCAACCTCACGTTCATGCATCTCATCGCTTTCATCGGAATGTATTTGCTGTTAAAACGCCATTTTTTGAGAGAACGCGAATCCGAATTCATAGTCACCGGTACCGCGCTTTGTTTTTCGTTACTTCCTTTTTGGCCGAGTGGTGGGTTGAGTGTTGCAGGTCTTCCTCTCGCGTTATACGCATTTTTGAATATAAGAGAGCATAGAGCAAAGTGTAGAGATTGGATCATACTTTTGCTTATTCCATTTTATTCTTCTTTTGTGTTAAGCTATATATTTTTCCTTTTTGGGATGATCCTGATCTGGATTTATGACGCCAATAAGCTAAAAAGAACAAATTATCAGTTTTTTGCAGCAATTGCATTTATGACTTTGATTTTTGTAATTGTAGAGTACCGATTGATATTTGACATGTTCCTTAACAGCGAATATATATCTAATAGAGTTGAATTTGATTCAACATATAGGTCCACAGATTTTTTAAGTTCTATTTATTTATCTATGTACAATTTCGTATTCGGCCAGTATCACGCTGCAAGTTTGCACACTTATTTTGTTGGAATCGCAATAGGTATCGCATGTTTAAAACTTTTTAATGAAGGTAAGCTCCTCAAAAATGATATATTGATCTTGTTAATTATGATAAGCTTAGTGATATCTATTTTTTACGGTTTTTGGAGTTGGGAAGGCATACTACCACTAAAGAAACAAATAAGTATTTTAAATACATTTACATTCTACAGATTTAATTGGTTGCATCCTTTGTTATGGTATATTTGTTTTGCATTATCAATTCACATTATTTTCAGGTATTTTAGGAGAGGGAAGCAAATTGCAGTTGCTTTGATTATTCTACAAGCAGCGTTTCTATTTTCATATAGTTCTGATTCTGTCCAAAGCGGTGGTTTTGGACAAGTTTATGATGAAAGTCTAAGTTTTAAGGAGTTCTATTCAGAAGAGATATTCCAAGACATTATTACCCACATCGGAAAGCCCCAAAGCGAATACAGAATCGTCAGCATCGGCTTGCATCCAAGTATCGCCCAGTATAACGGGTTTTACACCTTAGATTCATATCAAGCGAATTACCCCCTAGAATATAAACATGAATTCCGTCGTATAATCAAAGACGAACTCGATAAAAACGAAGACGCGCGCATATATTTTGATACATGGGGATGTCGATGCTACGTATTTTCGGCCGAGATATTTAGCCTAGGAGAAATAAATACAAAAGATAAGCAAGTAAATATTCGCCACCTAAAGCTGAACACAACAGCCTTGAAAAATATGGGCGGCCTTTACGTGTTATCAGCCGTTGAGATTTTGAATTACGAAGATAACAACCTAGAGCTATTGAGGACATTTGAGAGTGATGCATCTCCGTGGAAAATAAGGCTTTACATGATCAAGTAAGTTATTTTATAGATTGAATACAATAATCCCGATGATGATTAGCCCCACAGCGATGGCCTTATTCCGGCTTATCTCCTCCTTCAGCACCAATGAAGAAAGTATCAAGACAACTCCGTGACTTAATGACATCAAAGCATAGAGAAGCTTCAGGTCCATAACTTGCAATGCATAAATAGCGCAAACTGTGGTAATCAAAAATAACCCATAACCGGTTAATGTTGCCAAATTAAGATACATGCTCAGATATGTTTTATTATTTCGAGCGCCCATTTTGAGCAAAACTTGGCCGACGCCCGTCAAGAGAATGGCCAGAATCGCATAGATGTAGAATATGATCACATGCGTCCCCCCTCTTCTTGTGCAAGGGCATATATGCCAAGGGAGATGATGATGAGGCCTGCAATGTTGGGCAGTGTGATCGCTTCGCCGAAAAGGAAATGTGCAGAGAAGAGTATGACGAAATTAACCAGGCTCATCAAAGGATATGCAAACGAAAGAGGATAATGTTTTAGAGCTTGCTGCCACACTATCGCTTGCAGCAGCATGAATCCCAGAGCGGCAAAGTAAAAAGGATTTGCAATGAAGGAGATCGGGTAATCGGTGTAGAGGGATACAGATGTATATTTTATGCAGATGCCCACACAAGCTTGGGAGATTACCGATGAAATAATAAAAACAATTTGATAATTCAATCTAGTTCACAGCTCCATCTCGCCAATTAAATATGGTTGGTCATAGGAGATTTCGGCTAATATGCGTCTGAGGTACTCTCCTATAATTGCAACTGACATTAAGATTATGCCGCCCAAGAGCGTAATCGCTACCATTAGGGAGTTCCAACCCATAACTCCATACGAGGGTTCAAAAAATTTTCTTATAATTATCGACATTCCGAAGATCATGCTGGCAACGCTGATAAGTATGCCAAAAATTCCAACAATTTTTAGTAAAATTGATGAATAATTAATAATAAGATTTAGCGAATATTGGATATATTTTATTATATTATAATTTGACGTTCCATACAATCGCTCGTTATGTTGGACATTTACATTAGTAATCTTATTGGTTGACACGCTTTTACTTATAAGTGCGGGTAAAAATACATATGATGATCTGAATGATGTGACGTTTTTAACGGTTTCTTTCTTAAAGATTGCAAAAGATGTTATATAAACGTGTTTAGGAATTTTTAGTATATAGTGAATAAATTCTTGAAAAATGTTGCTGAGAATATTTTGCAAAATCCCATGTCTTTTGATTTCGTATTTTCCATACACCACCATATAGTCTTCAGATATTTTTTGTATTAATTTTGGGATTTCTTCAGGCGGATGTTGCAGATCGTCGTCCATAATTATGACGTAATTTCCACTACAGTAATTAAGCCCACAAAGAATTGCATTATGTTGTCCAAAATTTCGTACGAGATGTATAATTTTAACATTATCATTTATTTTATGCAACTGTTTAAGCTTATCCCAGCTGTTGTCCATGCTGCAGTCATCTACAAGTATGAGTTCATATCTATCAGTTATCTGTGAAAAAACTGATTTTATTCGAGATTGTAATTCATCCAACGTATCTTCGCTGTTAAATACGGGTATAACAATAGAGAATTCTTTATTCTCTATAGGCACATCTTGTTTCATAATTTGAACGCCCCGATGTGAAAGTTATAAAATGTATAATATGGTTTAAATCCGAGATCCGCCCAGACACGTTGGACAATATAATTATCAATTTGAGTCGAAATTATGATCAGATTATCACCTTTAAGACAAGTTTTGATCGTAACGCGCATTATATCCCGATATACGCCTTTCGATCTAAATTCCCTCTTTACGGCAGATAATAAAACCTCATACACATTGCCAACTTGGCCGATAGTCGAAAATCCAATTGGCTGGTTTTTATAGAATGCACATACGATTAGCATATTAGTATCATTCAAATTCGACCTTATCCACTCTCTGTAAATCAATGGTGCACGTGTTCTTGTTAGAGGTGATATGTGATATTGGCTTATATAATCATCAAATGAATCAGATGCTATATCCAAAAGATTATTTTTATAAATAATTCGATCGGATTGGTCTAGTTGCCTTACAGATATGTCGCCATTGAAGTCTCGTTCATTCATATTATATTTTTTATATATATAGTAACAGCTGGTCCCTCCGCAAAAGCTATAATCCAAATTAGAGGAGTTGATTTTATTCAACATATTCAAACTAGTTGCGGGTACATGTATAATGTAGTAATTATCTCCTAGTTGCAAACTCTTTTCAAATGCATCCCAAAAATCATTAAATAAAATGCAATCTTCATCGAAAGACTCAGGGATGTTGTAATAGAACGGCCTCATGAAATATACATTATTCGAATATATGTCTGTAAGAGAGCTTGAGAGCTCTAACCAGCATCCTAAAATAGATTCATTATCGCTAAACATGTGGAACAAATTTTTATTTTTGTGTTCGGATTTTTTGTTATAAATTGCGTTGAGCACTAAGTTCGGGTCCCGTTTTAAGTTATAACTGGCCATTACAATTTTATCGTCGAAATGATGCATCATAGTAACCAATCACTCGTGCATGCATTTAATCAGCGAATCTAGAACTACAGTTAGCTCATCTCGTTTCATCTTTGTATATATCGGTAGCCTCAATATTCGCTCACTTACCCTTTCCGTCAACATTAGATCGCCCAACTTATATCCAATTCTCTCGCCCATCGGCGACGTATGTAGGGGAAGATAGTGGAATACGGCGTGTATGCCACTTAACCTGAGCTTCTCCATGATGGCGTCTCTTTCAGAGGCCGTATTGAACATCACATAAAATAAATGGGCGTTATGCTCTGCATACTCGGGCACGAAAGGCAGCCTAAACATGCCCTTCCCCTCCAGTGGCTTCAAACCGCTGTAGTACGCTTGCCAAATTCTCATACGTTTTTCTTTAATCTCGTCCATATTCTCCAATTGAGCATACAGAAACGCTGCCAAAATATCGCTTGGTAAATAGCTTGAACCGATGTCAACCCAGGTATACTTGTCCACTTCGCCACGAAAAAATTTGCTGCGGTTTGTCCCTTTCTCTCTTATGATCTCCGCCCTCTCCCAAATGCTCTTATCATCTGAATTTATAAGAAGGGCGCCTCCTTCGCCACAAGTGTAGTTCTTGGTCTCATGAAAACTATAACATCCAAGATCTCCGATGGTGCCCAGATATTTATTTTTATATTTTGCGTTGACCCCCTGCGCAGCATCTTCCACCACCTTGAGGTCGTGATCTTGCGCGATCTCCATGATCTCGTCCATCGGACAGGCAACTCCACCGTAGTGCACGGGATAAATTGCCCTGGTTCTTGGAGTGATCTTCTTCCTTATGTCATCCGGGTCGATGTTACAGGTATCTTCGCTGATCTCCGCAAACACCGGCCTTGCACCTGCGATGACAATGGGGTTGGCGGTAGAAACGAAGGTGAATGAGGGCAATATCACCTCATCGCCCGGCCGGAGGTTCAGGAGATGGGTGGCCAGCTCGAGGGCACTGGTACACGAGGTGGTGAGCAGAGCCTTTTTCGCTCCAAACCGGCTCTCCAAAAACTCTTGCGCCTTCTGCGTATAAGGTCCGTCTCCCGAGATCGACGATCCCTCCTGGGTGCGCTCAATCGCGTCGCAGACGTATTCGCATTCCTTGCCGGTGAGGCAAGGCCTGTTGAACGGTATTTTCATCGATCTTCACCACAGACGATCTCGTTGTTCAACTTCAGCAGAATCTCGTTGGCATAATGGAGAGACTCAAAGGTTCCAGCGTCAGTCCAATCTCCTTCGACGAAATCGTAAAATAGCCCATTTCGTTTTATATATTCATTGTTAACTGATGTGATCTCCAGCTCTCCACGACCAGAGGGCTCTACAGTCCGGATGATGTCAAATACGTTACTATCATACATGTACACCCCGATCACAGCATAATCGCTTGCAGGGTTCGGGGACTTCTCTTCTATTTGGATTATCATCTTACTTCGCTCGTCCAGGGCAGCCACCCCAAACCTCTCGGGATCGCCCACCTTTTTAAGCAAAACGCGGGCGCCAGCCCCTTGTTTCTCGAAATTTTTCACATGAGGGCATATGCTGTGTGTGAGGATGTTATCACCCAGTATGACCACTATCGGCTCCGAATCTGAAAAATTTTCTGCCAATGAGAGAGCATGAGCGATACCGCCCGGACGGTCCTGGACTTTAAACGTGAAACTGCATCCAAACTCATGGCCATCCCCCAATACCCGCACGATATCACCCATATGCTCTCTACTGGTAACAACAAGGATGTCGTCAATCCCTGATGAAATTAATTGTTTAACAGGATTAAATATCATCGGCTCCTTGCCAACAGGTAGAAGATGCTTATTGGTCACTTTCGTGAGAGGCCTCAAACGGGTGCCAGTTCCTCCTGCCAGAATTACTCCTTTCATTTTAGTCTCGCCTCTTTTGTGCGACACAGATTAGACTGCTACCGAAGGGCAGATTAACGTAGTTCAATAAGTGCGACTCGAGTTTAAATATATGATAAAATAGGCCATTCAATAAACGGTTGATCTTTAATTCGTTGCTCGTTTTTACTTTGCCTTTGCCGGAGACTTGGTTTACCCACATACGTTTTATAAATAAAACTGGATATAAAAACGTCATGAAATAGCTAATTCGCACAATTCTAAAGCCTTCAAGTCCAAGTTTCTCTTCGAGTTCTGTCGCGTCATACCTTCTTTTGTGATTTGCGAGTTCGTCCGTCCCTGACCAGAGCTTTTTATTGGCGGGAACGGTAATGAATATGATACCACCTGATTTTAATGCACTATTAAAGTTCCGAAGAACTAAGAGATCGTCGTTGACGTGCTCGATGACATCGAAAGCACAGATACAATCGTAATGGTCATAAAAGAGGGGATCGTATAGGTTGAACTGATAATAATTACTTCCAGAGCCTCTACTTTTGCAATAGTTCAGTCCTTGAATGGACATATCAGCACAATCTAGGTCGTATCCCAACGTTCTCAAATACGAAGATACGAAACCCGTTCCACATCCGAACTCAACGATTTTAGAGTTATTTGATGCATATTTTTGAATAAAATTACCAACGATTAAATTTCGAACTTTAAACCAGAAATTAGCTGCTTCTAAATTATATAGTTCATTAAAGGTTTCTTCCGGAAAGAAGTTCTCGTCATATGCATCAGTTAGAAATACAAATATGCCATTTTTTGAAGGATAGCTCCGCTTACATGTATTGCAAAAATATTCTGAATTTAGTTTAATTAGATCATTATGACATTTGACGCATCTCAGCAAGTGAGATCACAACCAATTTTATAATTTGCTCGATAATAATCCATATACTCCTTATTTATAACAGAGTTCAGCCAACCTTGGTTATTCAAGTACCACTCAATCGTTTCCCCGATTCCATCCTCGAATTTTATGCTAGGTATCCAACCAACGCTCCGTCTTATCTTTGTGGAGTCTATTGCATACCGGCGATCATGTCCTTTCCTATCTTCAACGTAGGTTATCAAGTCCTCTGAGATGCCAGTGCTGGGCTTAGCATCTGCCAGCTGACGAATTATAAGCTTTACGAGATCTATGTTGCTTCTTTCGTTGTTTCCCCCAATGTTATAGATTTCACCTTCGGCCCCTTTATTAATTACCAAATCGATTGCAGTGCAGTGATCTTCGACATGCAGCCAGTCCCGTACATTTAGGCCGTCACCATAAAGCGGTATATTTTTGCATGAAAGACAGTTGTAGATCGTAAGGGGAATTAATTTTTCTGGGAACTGATAGGGTCCGTAGTTGTTGGAGCACCGAGTGATGTTAATGGGCAAATTGTAAGTATAATAATATGCTTTCGTCAACAGATCTGCCGCGGCTTTACTGGCTGAATAGGGGCTGTGAGGGTCCAGAGGGGTTTCCTCGGTGAAGCAACCCGTATCTCCAAGGGAACCATAAACCTCGTCGGTCGAAACCTGAACGTATCTTTCAACTTCAAACTTCAAGGAAATATCCAGTAAGTTCTGTGTACCGAGCACATTCGTACTAATGAAGGTGCTCGGGTCCAATATGCTGCGATCAACATGAGTTTCGGCAGCGAAATTTACAACATAATCGGGCTTGAAGTTTTTAAACACCACATGTAAGCATCGCTGATCATATAAGTCACCTCTAACAAAGGTATAATTTGGATGTCTCTCGATATCCCTTAAATTCTCAAGGTTGCCTGCATACGTAAGCTTATCGTAGTTCAGAATATTTAAATTTTTATATTTTTTTAGCATATAGTGGATGAAATTGCTTCCTATGAAACCAGCACCGCCAGTAATAAGAAGTTTCTTAGTTTTCATTTTTTATACACCATAATTGCATACATTCAAATCATAGCTGTTCTCTTGACGCCTACGCTACAGCGCCTTAGCCATAACCGCCCTTTAGAGCAGTTGATAGAGAGCGACCATAACCGAACTTTGAATTTGCTAAATATCACCGATGTATTTAAATGTTGTTGCAATCATATCAAATGTCATCGGTAGGATCGAGAATTTCGGAAAAAATTATAGCAATTTTAAATAGTGTTTATATTATGAACACTTTACGGCCTGGGCTTTCCGAGAAGTCTACAATAAGCAGAATCTGAGAGCCAGCTCGTGTAGATGGCTGATGTTCAGGATTCTGATACTTGAGGAATTGTACTGGCTTAAGCAACCTTGAAGTTGAGAGACAGATCGAGCACCTCTTATGGGTTTTTGGTTTTCCGGAACGTGTCCCTGATTCCAGCACAGTACGGTTGTTAAAGGAGCGGGTGATAGAGACGGGAACGACGATAGAATCTGGGATGAGTTCAAAGATCAGTTGAATCCTAAGGAGTTAGCAGTGAAACGTGGAACAATCCAGGATGAAACTCGCGAAGATCAAGCTAAAACTCACCGAAGCAGACCAAGAAGGGCGAAGAGTTTCATTTTAGGATATAAACTTCACTCTAAAGTAGGTATATACTATACACTGATCCGTGAGATAGAGACGACCACGACAAAGGTTCAAGATGGCCGAGTCGGTCTTTCCAGCCCAGTTGAGGTGGTTTTGAGAGATAAGGGATGTTTTTGGGGCTGATATTTCCGGCACCATCTCCGACCAATCGCCTTCTTCTAAAAGCGCGCCCGGATTTGGTTAGTATATATCCAAATACCGATTCTGATTTTGTTGGATACACTTCTGGTCCATCTCGGATTCAAAAGCGTTATTGTGCAGCGCCTCTAAGAGCTCCAAGCAAAATATCAACCGAATCAAAGAGCACCACCGATTGGAGTGAAGCGAGTGAAGATCAAACCACCTAATCACGCGAAGATCAGCTTTCTCGCCCGCATCGTCGAGAGGTCGAGGTAAGGCACTATCGCCGGAGTGGGCTGAATGTTCATCTTCTTCTGGAAATCGGTCTGGCCCTGCCATGTTCCGCTGTTTATCGCCGTCACCCCCTTGTAGCGGGTCATCCCGATGGTGTGGACGTGGCCGCAGTGGAGGATCGCGGGCGGCCTTCGTATGACCAGGAGGTCCTCCACCTCCGGGGCTATCGAGACCCGGTTGCCGTAAATGGGGGAGAGGTGTCTTCTCTTCAGCATCTCCACCATCGCCTTCTCAGGCTCGCCGTAAGAGAGTCCCGGTATCTTCAGGACCAGATCGTCTATCGACCTGCCGTGGTAGACGAGCCAGTCGACGCCGCCGAGCCTGAAGGTGGCCGGGTTTCCGACGAAGGTGACGTTGTTCTTGAACAGGCCCCTGAGGGACTCGGGGAGGGAGGGCTGCGGCTCCGCCTGCCTGACGACGTCGTGGTTCCCCGGCGATAGGACGATCTGGATCCGATCGGGGATCTCGTTTAAGAGCTCCGCCGCCCGCTCATACTGCTCCCAGACGTCCTTTATGGAGAGGTCCGCCTCCTGGCCAGGATATATCCCGATGCCGTCGACGAGGTCTCCCGCGATGACGGCGTACCTCACCTTCGATGCGATCTCCAGAGGGTCGTCCACCTCGCCATTGACCCACTCGATGAAACGGTCCCAGGCATCTTCCATGAAGTAGGTGCTCCCGACGTGAACATCCGAGAGGAGGAGGGCACCTCCCTCCCCTGTCGCGATGAGGGAGCGGGCCTGAAGGTCAGGCCTGACGAGGGTCTTGCCAAAGAACCTCCCCTTCCCGTCGGTGGTCCCCGTGACCCCGATCACCTCGTCCAGCACCAAGGATACAGTGTCCTCAGAACCGGGGGAGCCCTTCGTGAAGATCACCGTCACCATCCCCGTGGGATCCTCCAGCTCCACCACCTTGTTCCCCTTAGCGCTGGTCCTCACGTCCATCACCATCCCGATGATGGCGATATCCCTTCCAGCGATGCCTCTTCTCAGGCTCTCGATCGGCCTTGCGTTCAACCTCCCCGAGAGCATCTCCCTGATCCGCGAGTACCGGTCCCGGAAGTATCTGACGAAGTCCTGGTACTCCCCAACGCATGTGGACTTGCCGGTTATGTCGCTCAAACCCTCAAGACAGGCGGGGATCGCCAAGGCGGAGGGGCCGCGATCCAGCGAGAGAGGAGAGCTGACCTCGGGACGAACGACAGCTGAAAGCTCCGGACGTGGAGGCTCCGGCTTTTCCGCCCAAGGCGGAACGATCTGGCCTTCAAGCCCCGAATCAGCCGCATGAACCGGACCTAAAGATCCTGAGACCTCTTCGGGGCGGCGAATTCTCAGGCCTTCACGCCCCTCATCCGCCGGGCGTTCGCCCTCGATGACCTCGGCCATGGAAGAGGAGAAAGATTCCGAGGGAAGAGTTTTCAGCTGCGGCGATTTCTGATGAAAAAGTCCGCCGTCGCCCTGAACCCACTCGGCCCAGCAGGGGCACCGCTCGATCTCCGATGCACACACCACCAGCGTCGAGGGTTCAAGGCCCCGGATCACCCCTTCGACCAGTTCGTCGCGGGACCCCGGGTAGGAGGCGATCAGCTCCAGGGCCTCGGGATCTATCATGTACCCCTCCTCGGCGAACCGCTGAACGATCTCCTGCATCAAGATGCACCTATGTTCAGCGCCTTAGATAAAGGGTGCAGGTAGAGTGCGGGCGGATCTCTGGAGGGGACCACACCGAAAACGGTTATATCGGGAGGGTGCAGATAAAGCAGCCCGATGAAACTTATAGAGTGGCTCAAAGGAGAGGGGCAGATTCAGGGCTTTCTCCGGGACCTGATATTCGTCGCCGTGGTGGTGGGCGCGATCTCGATTTTATCTCAGATCACCCTGGGCGTCTGGACCCCCATGGTGGCGGTGGAGTCGGGGAGCATGTACCCCAACATGAAGGTCGGGGACATAATCGTGATCCAGGGCGCCTCCAGAACCGATATCATCACCTGGGAGGAGGGGGAGATTGATGGTTACAGCACTTTCAACAACCCGGGAAACGTCATCCTTTACAGGCCCTACGGCAAGGATAAGCTGACCCTCACCGACCAGGCGGCTCACATATTCCTCCGGAGGCCCTATCCTCCCGACAAGGCCACCCCTGTGATCCACCGGGCGATGCAATGGATCGACGAAGGCGAGCCGATGTGGGAAGGAGGACCCGCCGCGCCCTTTGCAGGCTACATCACCAAAGGAGATAACAACTCCGAGATAGACCAGAACGCAGGCCAGCTCCTCGGCGTCGTAAAAGAGAGCTACTTCCGCGAACAGATGGCAAAGGGCATGATCGAGGAGGTGGGTAACGGAACTTATCTCGACCACGAGTTCGGTTACACCTTCATAAGAAGGGGGGACGAGACCTACGTCATCTTCGGAATAAACTACCTGATGCCGGTCCACGAAGACTGGGTGATCGGAGTCGCCCGCTTCAGGATCCCCATCGTCGGATACGTGAGACTGCTTCCGAACATCATCGGAAACGAGATAAGAGACCTTTTGAGCTGAATCGAGACGGAGACCCGCAGCATAGCGGGTCTCAGCTCTCCGGACCCCAAATCGAAGCCGCCACCTCCGAATGGACCGCTTCGAAAGATTGCTAGGACCAATCCGATCGCTCCGTCCTTCCCAACCAGAAGGTAGCCACGGCAGATCGGCGAAACTCGGCCGTCTTCGGGCCGAGTTACGGAGCCACGGCCCTTCTCCTAGCCACCACGGCCCAGTGATCCCGGTGGTAGGGGCGAAGGTCGGAGACGGAGATCAGATCGAAACCTTCCAGCCGCTCGATTTCCGCCTTGCAGACATCTTTTGGATCTGCAGTTACGTCCACACTCCTCGCCTTGATCATCAAAACGAGAGTTCCCCCAGGCTTCAGGTAGAGGGCGGCGTTTCTGCTTGCGATCTCCGCCTGGTTTCTCTGGGCCACGTCCTGATAGACCAAGTCCACGGGCTCCAGGAAGGATGCGTATTTCTCGGGCCTAGAGGCGTCTTCGAGAAGGGGTACGATGTTGTCACGCTTCTCGCAGAGGACAAAAAGGTCTCGCATCGACCTCGGCGAAAACTCCACGGCATAGACGAGGCCGCGGTGTACGAGGTCGCTCACGTGGCTCACCGTCGTCCCCGTGGCAGCGCCGAGATAGAGGACCTTTGAATCGGGCTGGAGGTTCAGCTCGCTAACGAGATCTCCAAGGCCTCCAGCAAGGCGGCTCTTGACGATAAGCGCAGCGAGCTTGCTTCGATAAGGGTCCCAGATCCGAAAACCCTCCGCGATCCTCTCCCCGTAAACGGGGACTGGAACCTTGGGGCGCGTCGCTACCCTGATCTCGCCGAAGAGGTCGAGGACGTATATTCCGGAAAGATCCTCTGAAACGTGCAAACTCGGGCCGCCCCCTCATCGATTCCCGATAATTCAGAGCTCGTGCCCCAGCGAGGTGGTGGTCAGCTTGACGTGCTTTACGCCCTTGAGGGCCATCATCTTCTCTGCGGCCTTTCGAACCTCCTGCCCCTCGCCCCTGAGGGTGACGATCTCCAGGCAGTTTTCGTGGTCCAGGTGGACGTGGAGAGTCGACTGGATTATGTCCACGAACTCGTGCTGGATGTTGGTGAGGGAGTCCACAAGCCCTCGCTGGTGGTGGGAGTAGACCATGGTGATTACCCCGACCCGCTCGCCCTTGACGTCGCTCATCCACTCGTAGTGGACGATGTAGTTTCTTATGGCGTCTCTGATCCCCTCGGACCGGGATGAGTAACCCCTCTGCTCAATGATGCCGTCGAACCTGGTCAAGAGCGATTCCGGAAGAGATACCCCAATTCTCATAAGTTCCTGTTCCATAAAGCGAACCTCTAAAGGAGATTTGAGTCTTATATAGTAATAAATCTATTGGAGGGGATTCTGAATAAATGAGACAAAGTCGAATATGAAGAGAAAGATGGAGAAAGAGATTGGAGGAGAGAAGGGGAAAAAGAGGGAAAAAGACGGGGGGCATAAAAGCTTTAGATCAGGGCCGAAAAAGACCCATCCAGCATGCCAGATATAGCGATCGTCGGCGAGAAGACATTCCTCTTCGAGAAGCTCCTGGACGAGACTGGCCGCGAGCACGCCTTCGTCAAGCCCGAGGTCCTGGGAAGCCCCTTTCTTCCCCGCTTCAGGATGGTGCTGATACCCACGGGCTTCGCCAACCCCCAGTACTCCAAAACCCTTCCAGCCCTGAAGGCCGCAAGGTCCAGGATCACCGAGTTTCTGGAGAAGGGCGGTATTCTCACAGTATTCGGCCCCCTGGTCCCCGAGCACGAGTACGAATGGCTCCCTCTTCCCCTCAAGTACGTCGGCGAGTACGAAAGCACCGGGCTCGTCCCGGTCTCAGATCACCGCTGCTCTTCCCTCGTCGGCGCGAAGGAGGCCGACTGCGACGGCTACCTCGTCCCAGGAGAGGGGTTTGAGGCGATCCTCAAAGACGCCAGGGGCAGATCGGTCCTCGTCGTCGGAAAGTACGGCCGGGGCAAGGTCGTCGCCACCACCATCCACGAGTTCCCGTCAACCGATTACCTCTGCTGGGCCGCCGAAGAGGGCGAGCCTGCCAAGATCTGAAGAGATAGGAGAAGAGATGTCGAGGGAAGAAGGCCAGGAAGGCGAAAAAGGAAAGGAAGAACGGGAAGAAGAGGATGAAGAAGAACTCGATGAGGCCGCCCTCGACGAGATCTTTCGAGAGATGGAGGCCCTCGGCGCGAAAAAGAGGAGCAGACGGCGCGAGGAGATCGAAGCCGCATTGAAGGCCGCCATGAGCCGGTCCGACGCCGGAACGGGCGCCCTCATCCTCCTCAATCTCGACGGCGGCGAGTGCCTATCTTTCGACAGCTACTCCGAGGCTCTGGAGCACATGAAAAAGCAGAAGGGCAGGTGGTACCTGGCGCCGAGGGGGATCGACCTCGGCGGGATCAGGAGGTAGTCACCTAATTCGCGAAGTGAAACATCAACCATCAAGTTAAAATCCCAAATTGTTCTGAGGTGAACCGATGGACAAACGCTATCAAGTCTTCGTTAGCTCAACGTACGAAGACCTTCAGCCTGAAAGGCAAGAGGTTATGCACGCGTTGTTGGAACTCGACTGCATACCTGCTGGCATGGAGTTATTTCCCGCAGCCAACGACGACCAATGGACGTTGATCAAAAAAGTGATCGACGACTGCGACTACTATATCGTTATAATTGGTGGAAGGTACGGCTCAGTTGGAACTGATGGGATCAGCTACACCGAAATGGAATATCGCTATGCTTCGGAGATAGGCAAACCCATCATCGCGTTTCTTCACAAAGATCCGGGAACCTTACCAGCAAATAAGACCGAACAGTCCGAAGAAGGGAGAAAAAAGCTTGACGACTTTAAGGAACTCGCCCAGAAGAAAATGTGCAAATACTGGACATCGCCGGATAATTTGGGTTCGGTTGTCAGCAGGAGCCTCATTCAATTGATAAAAAATACTCCTGCAATCGGATGGATTAAAGCAGATCAAATGGCATCGGTAGATGCAACCAAAGAGATACTTAGACTCCGCCAACAAGTGGATGATCTTCAGAGAGAAATAGAACAAGCTCGCATCACTGCGCCCAAAGGTAGCGAACTACTCGCACAGGGAGATGACAAATTCCAAATGCACTTCATCATTAGTTGCAGTAGTGAATTAGGAGAGTTTTTTGGGAGCAAATCCATCAGCAGTCAGTTCTTAACTACATGGAATAATATTTTCTCTGTAATTGCACCAAGCATGATACACGAATGTCGTGAGAGAGAAATGCGTAGATTGCTTAATACATTTATACGAGATGAAAATGAAAGCCAATTTAAAAAGAAGCTGGCTACAGAGAAATTAAAGTTGCAGGGGTTTTCGATTACGGAAAACGATTTACAGACCATAAAAGTCCAATTGCGTGCCCTTGGCCTTATTACGATGAGCCAAAAAAGACAACGAAGCGTTAAAGACACAGACACATATTGGACGCTCACGCCATATGGTAATGAAGTAATGAACAGCCTCAGGGCAATAAGAAGACCAACAAGAACAGGTTGAGCAAGTGGTAGAACAACCTAGTCCACAATCATAGCATGTGAAGACCAGATCCCCTAGGCGCAACAATTATTTTCATGAGATGAGAGAAATTATATGAGAAAATTCCATTTGATCGCAAGAGCCGTGATATTAAACGACGATCACGTTTTATTAGCTCGCCAGAAGGGCATGAGCCATACGTTTCTTCCAGGAGGCCATATAAACATCGGCGAAAGTGCCGTCACAGCTTTGAAACGAGAAATCGACGAGGAGCTCGGCCAGAAGCTAGACGTAGAGGGGTATCTTGGAGCAGTGGAGGCGAGCTCGGAAGATGATGGTGCAGAACAGTTTGAAATAAACCACATTTTTAAGGCCAGCATAAAGGGGGCAAGTTTCCGTTCACCTCTGAAATCGCAGGAAGATCATTTAGAGTTTTTGTGGTCGTCGATCGATGATTTATATGCGAATAACCTATTGCCCCACCCACTTAAAAAACTGATAGCGAATTATGCGGCGGGAGATAGGTCGATCTGGTGGGAAAGCACGCTCTCCGATCGCGAATAACGCATCAAAAAAATATGCTGGCTCCGATCGACGTCCTTCAGACGCCGACGAAGGCCAGCTTGTTTCCAAGAGCCGTGGGAGTCCCCAGGGCTATCCCGTTCCAGGTGTAGTAGAGGTCTACCAAACCGTTGTGAGCAACAAAAGCGTCCGGATAGAAAAGCGGCAAGATCGGAACATCTTCTGCATGTAAAACCTGGGCCCGATCGATCAGCTCATGTCGCTCGTCCTCGTCCATCTCACTGACCTGCGCCTCCAAAACCTCGGTCAGCTCGTCGTTCTCTCGGTACTGGGCACTGTTGAAGTGATCCCAGCTGGTGGTGAGAAACGCCAGGATGTTAGGATCGCCGATCAGGCCGCCGTGAGAGTTCAGCGCCAGATCGAAGTCCCAATCACCGACCTTGGAGTCGATCGTCTTCGAGTCCATGCTTCGAAGCTCCACGTCGATCCCGACGGCATCGAGGTCCGCCTCGATCAGCTCGCCGATCCTCTCGGCCCTGGCGTCGCCGCCTTTGATCAGAATCTCGACCGTCTCCCCATCATAACCCATATCCTCAAGAAGCTCCTCTGCCTTGGCGGGGTCGTGGGGGTAAAGGCCCTCCATCTCCGGGTTGTACCAGTCGTTGTCTGGAGGTATGAACCCAGGGCTTCCGGCAAGGCCATAACCCCGGGCCACGATCTCCACCAGTTCGTCCCGGTCGATGGCGTAGGCGAGGGCCTGCCTGAACCTCTTGTCCGACATCGGCTCTTTCTGGTGGTTGATCATCAGCTTGTAGACGGAGGCGTGCTCCGGCATGGAGATGATCTCAAACCCGCTCAGCTGATCGATCATCTCAGGCTGGATCTCTGCCGCGTCGACGTCCCCCTGCATCAAAGCAGCGGCCGCGTTAGATGCCGATATCTTGACGTATCGGATCTCCTTGACCCTCGGAGCGCCAAGATAGTAGTCCTCGTGAGCCTTGTACTGGTATGTCCCCTGGACCTTGTCATAATCCTCAATGGTGTAGGGGCCGGTTCCTACCAGAGCCTCATCTTCGTTGAAACCGACCGGGTCGTCCACGTCTTTCCAGATGTGCTCGGGGAGGATGGGCAGAGTTCCCGCCACCTGATCAAGGAAGGGTGCGTAGGGTTCGGATAGATAGATCCTCACCTTATGGTCGTCCACCTTCTCTGCGCGGTCGATGATCCCGTTGTCCACCAATGGATAGGGGTGCTCTTTGTTGTAGTCGACGGTGAAGACCACATCGTCTGCGTCGAAGGGCTCACCATCGTGCCAGGTCACACCTTCTCTCAGGTTGAAGAGGAAGACGTCGTCGCCCTCCATCTCCCAGCTCTCTGCCAGGGCTGGAACCCGGCCCTCATCGTCCTTCCAGACCAGGGTATCGAAGATGAAGCTCATCCGAACGATCCCCGGTCCCCTCACGTAGTGGGCGTAAGGAGAGGGATACCCCCAGTCGCCGGTGGAGTCTCCCATGGTGTATACCTCTACATCTTCCTTAGCGGCTGCTGCAAAGCTGAGCGCCGTCATGATCAGCAATCCGGCCGCCATGAGCAGCCCGATGGCCGATCCCATTGAAAACTTTCTTGTCATACAGATTTCTCCATTATTCGACTATCGAACGCAACGCCTTCGTGACAAGAAAAAAAATGGAGGTTAACCACCATCCCCACGCCCTCGCCCGCGCACTTCATTCTGGAGCTGTTCCATCCAATCGGGAACCTTCACCCCTTCTTGGGGATAAGAGTCCTTGACATAAGGCTTGATATCGATGACAGGGCTTCCGTCGACCGCGTCCAGGCCAGCCACCTCCAGCACGTTCTCTCTTCGTCCACAGAGCAGGACGACTGTCGCGAGCACCGGGTTTGGCCGGACGGGGCTGCAGGTAGAAAAGATGCCCACCTCGGGAATTTCACATCTCCCCATGGGATGGACCCTGATCAGGGAGCGGCCTTCTTCTGGGACTTTGTGAGCCCAATACAGGA
>Ga0209203_1000103_pt1 | contig 72242 bp, 58 predicted proteins | sample AD_UKC109_MetaG_FD_184423 | JGI IMG/M metagenome (GOLD analysis project Ga0209203, IMG submission 184423) | Active sludge microbial communities of municipal wastewater-treating anaerobic digesters from Hong Kong - AD_UKC109_MetaG (SPAdes)... | ecosystem: Engineered > Bioreactor > Anaerobic >... | reverse complement strand
GCGCTGAATGGCCTGGTGGTGGTGTTTGTGGTGAGCAGTGAGTTCTTCCGCAAACGCAGTCAGAAACGAAGGTTGAGTCAATCCGGGCTGGATCGCTCGAATCCAGACGACGCTGAAATACAGCAGGAAGCAGGTGAGGCATGATTTCCGATCTGTTCAGCGCGACGGTTATTATCGGAATCATTTCATCGGGCATTCGCCTGGCGACGCCCTATCTTTTCGCCTCGATTGGTGAGATGTTCGGGCAGCGTAGCGGTGTTTTGAACCTTGGAGTGGAAGGACAAATGCTGCTCGGCGCGTTTTTTGCTTTTTACATCACGCTAAAGACTGGCAATTTGTGGTTTGGCGTGCTGGCTGCCATGGCGGTTGGAGCGTTAATGGGACTTGCGATGGCATTCGTCACAGTCAATTTACATGCCACCCAGGGCATCAGTGGTATCGGTTTCTACCTTTTTGGCATGGGTATGAGCAATCTACTTTTCCAAAAACTGATCGGGACCGTGGAGGGTGTCAAGGGTTTCTAGAAAATTTCTATCCCGCTACTTGGAAAAATCCCGGTAATCGGTGATATCTTTTTCAACCAGAACGCGTTGGTTTATCTGGCATTCTTGCTCATACCAATCGCCTGGTTTGTCTTAAACAAGACCACACTCGGCCTGAAAATCCGGGCAGTCGGAGAGAATCCTGAGGCAGCAGACTCCTTGGGTGTCAGCGTGGCGGGCATCCGATATTTGACCGTCATTATGGGCGGCGTGTTTTCAGGTATTGCCGGCGCGTCGCTCTCAATTGCGCTCTTAAATGTATTTCAGCAAAATATGACCGCGGGTCAGGGCTTCATCGCCGTCGCTCTGGTTTACTTTGGCAGTTGGAAACCATTTGGCATCCTGACTGGCGCACTGCTTTTCAGCCTGATAAACGCGCTGCAGCTTTGGATCCAGGTGCTTGGCATCCCCATCCCATCAGAGTTGGCCGTCATGATGCCCTATATTTTGACTATCTTAGTTTTGACCCTTTCAGTCTCAAAAGGTCGGGGTCCTTCTGCCTTGACCAAGGTGTTTGAGCGGGAAGGATAAAATCCGGGAGGAGGGCAGAAAAGCCTCTCCCATATTAAAAGGAGAAAGATGAAGAAAGTTTTTACCATAGTCTCAGTACTCTTAGTCCTGGCGATGTTCCTGGGTGCCTGCGCGCAGACCCCGGTGGCAGAGCCCCCAGCCGCTGTTGAGGAGCCCACCCAGCCTTTGCGTATTGCGGTTGTTTCCCCCAGCAGCATAAATGACCTGGCTTTCACACAAAGCATCTCAGACGCCCTTATCATTCTAAAGGCAGAGATGGGTGATGGCCTGGAATATGCTTTCACTGAAAACATGTTCGTTGTAGATGATGCCGCGGCAGCCATTCGTGATTATGCCACCAAAGGCTACGACATCGTCATAGCGCATGGCTCACAGTATGGCTCCTCTTTGCAGGAAATTGCGCCGGATTTCCCAAATACCGTTTTTGCCTGGGGCACAACGGTGGATACATTCGGCATGCCAAATGTGCATGCCTATGAAGCCGCTTCAGATCAGGGCGGCTATGTGAATGGTGTCATGGCGGGCATGCTGACCGAATCGAAGATTATCGGCGTGGTTGGGCCGATCGAGACCGGTGATGCCAAGTTGTACGTAGATGGCTTTGTGGCTGGCGTTAAGTCGGTTGATCCAAGCATCGATGTGCGCGTGACCTACATTGGCAGCTTTTCGGATATAGCCCTCGCGGCTGAAGCTGCAAACACTCACATTTCGGCTGGCGCGGATATTCTGACCGGCTCGGCTCAGATGGTGGTTGGCGCCATTGGCAAGGCTGAGGAATCTGGATTGTACTGGTTTGGAACACAGGCAAACCAAAATGGCTACTCACAGAAGACTGTGGTTGCCAGCCAGGTGTACCATTGGGAAGGCATCTTGCGTGAGATTATTGCGCTGCGTGCTGCCGGAACCATGGGCGGGCATACCTTCTCTGCAACCTTGCAGAATGGTGGTCAGGTCATCACGCTCAACCCTGAGGTTGAACTCGCTGATGAAATTAAGGCCATGGTCGAGCAAGTGATTGCTGGCATCAATGATGGCAGCATTGTCATCCCCAAACCGTAGTTCAGACTCTCAAGAAACGGGTCAGGCAGTCATGCCTGACCCGAAAGGGAATAAGCATGCAAAACATAAGTCCAGTTACTACTGAAAAAGTTGCGTTTGAGACCCTGGAGATGCGTGGGATTACCAAACGGTTTCCCGGGGTACTGGCAAATGATAACGTTTACTTTGATTTACGCGCTGGTGAGGTGCATGCGCTTTTAGGGGAAAACGGTGCCGGAAAAAGCACCCTGATGAAAATCCTGTACGGGATGTATCACCCGGATGCGGGTGAAATTCTGATCAATGGGGAAGTTGTAAAGATAAATTCCCCAACTTCCGCAATTCAGCACGGCATTGGCATGATCCACCAACATTTTATGCTGGTGCCCACGCTGACAGTCGCCGAAAACGTGGCTTTGGGCTTGCCTTCAAGCAGGAAAATTCTGACCGATCTGGATCGGGTTTCAGAAAAGATCATCGCTCTCGCTGACAGATATCATCTGAGCATCAACCCTGATGCCTTTATCTGGCAGCTAAGTGTCGGTCAGCAGCAAAGAGTGGAAATCATCAAGGCTCTGTACCGTGGCGCGGCGATCTTGCTGCTGGATGAGCCAACCGCTGTGTTGACCCCGCAAGAGGTCGATGAGCTTTTCGTCATCATGCGGCAAATGCTCAGCGACGGATATGGGCTGGTGTTTATCTCGCACAAACTGCACGAGGTGATCTCGATCAGCGAGCGGGTAACTGTTTTGCGTGATGGACGCAACGTGGGCACGCGTCTCACTTGCGATGTGACCCAAAACACGCTGGCAAATTGGATGGTGGGTCGCGAAATAGAGTTCATCAAAAGCACTGAACAACCCCAGGTTGGGGAAGTGCGCTTCGAGCTTGAAAATGTTAGTTGCGGCAGTGACCGGGGCGTGGAAGGACTGCGCGGCGTCAACCTGGCAGTGCATTCCGGCGAAATTGTGGGATTGGCAGGCGTTTCAGGTAACGGACAGCTTGAGCTGGCTGAGGCGATGACCGGGATCAGACCGATCACTAAGGGCAAAATTATCCTTGAAGGTCAGGATGTGACTGGGAAGAAGCCGTCAGAAATCACCGAAAAGGGGCTTTCCTACATCCCTGAAGAGCGCATGAAAGACGGCATGATCCGCAACTTCAACATCTCCGAAAACCTGGTGCTGCGTGAACATCACAAAATGCCTTTTTCAAAGCACGGTTTCTTGCAGATGTCTTACATCAACGATCATGCTGATCGCTTGATTGCGCAGTATCGCGTCAAAACGCCTTCTAAGAAGACTCTGGCAAAGAGTTTATCAGGTGGAAACATCCAAAAGGTTCTGCTGGCGCGGGAGCTCTCGCGCGAGCCGCGCGCGATCGTTGCCGCGCAGCCCACACGCGGTTTGGATATTGGCGCGAGCGAGTATGTGCACGAGCAGCTGTTGATGGAGCGCAAGAAAGGTACCGCAATCCTGCTAATTTCGGAGGATCTGGATGAGATTCTGGCGCTGGCTGACCGGATCGCAGTGATCTATGAAGGCAAGATCATGGACATTTTGCCAAGAGAAACTGCCACCAAGGAAGACATCGGGCTTCTGATGGCGGGCGTCCATCCGGGGGAACAAATCCACGGCGAGCAGTGTGATTAAAGCATAATTTAAATTATGGGGGAGAAGAATCTGGCGGTCTGCCATCAACACCGTCATGACGAGCGGCTGTTGCGCCTGTGCCCGCGAAGCAAGGTACGAGAGCCCTCGCTTTTCGTCCTTTCCAACCATGATAACTGCAGATTGGCATGTTGCTTCGCTCCTCGCAAAGACGGAAAATTATTTGTCGGATTAATTATCGCAATCTGGTCTAAGAAAGACTTGGGCTTCCCCGAGGGGAAACTGGATCCCGCCGTGAAACGGACGGGAGACTGGAGAGGGTCACTTTCAGTTAGATCTTCGTAGGCTGGGTTCTGCATCTAAGCCCTGCTTTTTTAATTCGGATTGCCGCGTTGCTACGCTCCTTGCAACAACAGAATTTTGTCACATCGTGCCCGTAGGGTATTGCGAACCTCTTTTGCACCATTGCCCGCGACCTGTGCGCGCCGTGAAACGGACGGGTAAGCAGGGCGTGGTCATCTGTGTATTGCATCACACGAGTTAGCTTGCGTAGGTCAGGTTGCGCAGTTCAACCTGACGTAAAAAGCCTGGCTTAATTTGCAAACGTTCGTGACGTCAGGTTCAACTCAACGCCATTTATCGAGGAGGGAGTACCCCCCCCTCCGTACAGTTGATCTTTTCTGCCCGCGAAGCAAGCTGAGGATTATCACCCAGGTTTGTGCAGGACGAGAACGACCCAATCTTCCTGGTGCAGAGTTTCTCGCAGGGTCATCCCCAGGCTGCGGGCTAGATCTGCGAGTTCCTGTGCCTGGTGCTCGAGCACCCCGCCAAGAAAGAGCAAGCCCGAAGGGCAGACCAGGTCTGCCAGACCAGTTGAAAGCATGTTCGTCAAAATTGGTGAAAGGATGTTGGCAATGACGCGTGGGGCTTTGTTCAGCCCGTCCGCGCGATTGAGCACATCGGTATGCGTTCCGACTTCGAAAGTAATCTTTTCGCCCACGCCATTCAGATTGGCATTGTTTATGGCTGAAGGGATGGAGACCGGGTCGTTATCCACACCCAGGATGCGGTTAGCTCCGAGTTTGGCAGCCTGGATGGACAGAATGCCGCTGCCGGTGCCAATATCGATCACGTCCATTTCCTTGACGCCGTATTTCTCAAGCGCGAGCATGCATAACTGGGTTGAGGGGTGCGTGCCCGTGCCAAACGCCATGTCTGGCGAGATGATGATCGGCATGCGGCCTTCAGCCAAAGCAGGCTCTACCCAGGCTGGCAGGACGATCAGGTTGCGCCCGATCTTGAGTGGCTTGTAATTGGCTTTCCAGGCTTCCATCCAGTTTTGGTCCAGCACGAGTTTATACGCGATGGAGCCAAGCGGGGCAATCTGGGACATGTGCCAGATTGATTCCTCAAGCTGATGCCGGATTTTTTCGGATTGCTCATCCTGGGGGAAATACGCCACCACCTGCATGTCGCCAGTGGGGATTTCCTCGTGACCCAGATTGTCGTAATGGGTAACGCTGTTAATCACAACCCCATCCGGTGAAAAGCGCGAAAACACCTCGGCGACAGCTTCGGCTAATTCTCCACTACAAATCATTGAGGCTTCAAGCCAGGCAAATGGTTTATCCACTGAATGCATCCTTTAGTTTTTCGAAGAAACTGCGTTCCTGAATCTTGATGTCGGTGCCCATGGTTTTACCCAGGGTTTTGAGCAGCTCTTCCTGTTCATCAGTCAGCGAGGTTGGGATTTGAATGTTGACAGTCACCATCTGATTCCCGCGTTCTGTTCTCTGGAGGATGGGAACACCTTTTTCCTTGAGGCGGAAAACTCGCCCGGGTTGGGTGCCTGGCGGGATGCGCAGTTTTACGTCGCCGTCAAGCGTGGGTATGGTGATTTCATCGCCCAGTGCTGCCTGAGCCATATTGATGTCGATATCGAGCAAAATATCGTAGCCGTTGCGCCGGAAGTAACTGTGCGGGGCTACTTCAATTTCGATGTAAAAATTACCATTTGGGCCGCCATTGGCGCCCGGCTGACCTTCTCCAATCATGCGGACCTGGTTGCCGTTATCTATGCCGGCGGGGATATTAACCTTCTTCCGGTTGGTCTTACGTTCCAGTCCAGTCCCACGGCAGTTGGTGCAGGGTTTTTCAATCATTTCTCCGCGTCCGCCGCAGGTAGGGCAGGTGACAACCTGCACCATTTGCCCCAGGAAGGTCTGCTGCACCTGGCGCACTTCACCTGCGCCCTTGCAGGTCGGGCAGGTAGTGGGGTGGGAACCGGGTTCGGCACCAGAGCCTGAACAAACTGAGCATTTTTCGTTGCGGGTGATGTCGATCTCTTTTTCAGTGCCAAATACTGCTTCTTCAAAGGTTAGTTTCAGGCGTGTGCTGAGGTCGGCACCGCGGCGGGGCGCGTTGCGGCTGCGTCGGGAAGAACCGCCAAAGCCCCCGAAACCTCCAAAACCACCCAAACCAAACAGGTCGAAGAGATCAGAGAGGTCCATGGTGGAATAATCGGGCATGCCATTGGTGTTGACGCCCTGGAAGCCGTAGCGATCATAAGCCGAACGCTTATCGGGGTCGCTAAGGACGCCGTAAGCCTCGTTGATTTCTTTGAACTTCTCTTCGGCGTCTTCGGCTTTATTGACATCAGGATGAAACTTGCGCGCCAAATTGCGGAACGCATTCTTAATATCATCCGCGCTGGCAGATCGAGTCACACCTAAAACTTCGTAATAATCTCGTTTATTTGTCATTTGCTAGTTAGACCAAATCCCTGGCAGTGTTACTACCAGGGATGTATTTTATACTGTTTTGACTAATCTGCGTGATGAAACTCGCCGTCGACTACGTCTTCATCGTCATCAGAAGCTGGTCCCTGCTCGGGCTGAGTCTGGTCGGGGGTTTCAGACTGAGTCTGGCTGTAGGCAGCCTGCCCAACTTCCTGCAGGATTTTCATCAGCTCTTCCACGGCGCTGTTAATTTCGTTGGGTTCTTCCTGATCGCGCACGGAACGAACTTTCGCGATTGCGTCTTCAACGCGCGATTTCAAGTCAGCAGGCACTTTCTCACCGAGGTCAGAAAGGGTTTTCTCCGAGGAATAAACTGCATTGTCGGCAGTGTTGCGGGCTTCGATCATTTCGCGGCGTTGGCGGTCTTCTTCAGCATGGGTTTCAGCGTCTCTGCGCATCTGCTCGACCTCAGACTCGCTCAGGCCGGATGATGCTGTAATCGTGATGTTTTGCTGGCGGCTGGTGGCTTTATCTTTGGCTGTGACTTCCAAAATGCCATTGGCGTTGATGTCGAAGGTAACTTCGATTTGGGGCATGCCGCGTGGGGCGGGCGGAATACCATCGAGGGTGAATTTCCCGAGGGACTTATTGTCCGCAGCCATCGGGCGTTCTCCCTGCAGCACGTGGATCTCCACTTGGGTCTGGCTGTCGGAAGCAGTTGAGAAGACCTGGCTCTCGCGCGTGGGAATGGTGGTGTTGCGTTTGATGAGGGGCGTGGCAATCCCGCCCAGAGTCTCAATTGAGAGAGATAGAGGCGTGACGTCGAGCAGGAGGATGTCCTTCACTTCGCCGCCGAGCACACCAGCCTGGATGGCGGCACCGATTGCCACAACTTCGTCTGGATTGACGCCTTTGTGTGGCTCTTTGTCGAAGAATTTGCGCACAGATTCCTGCACGGCGGGCATGCGGGTCATTCCACCGACCATGACCACTTCGTCGATGTCGGAGGGTTTGAGGTTGGCATCAGTCAGTGCCTGCTGCACAGGTCGCATGGAACGCTGGATGAGTTCACCAGTCAGCTGCTCGAGTTTTGAACGCGTGAGCGTGGTAACGAGGTGTTTGGGTCCTGAAGCATCAGCGGTGATGTAGGGCAGGTTAACTTCAGCCTGCATGGTCGTCGAGAGCTCAATTTTGGCGCGTTCAGCAGCTTCCTTCAAGCGCTGCAGCGCCTGGCGATCTTCGCGCAGGTTGATTCCGTTCTCGCGCTTGAATTCATCCGCGAGCCAGTCAATGATGCGCTGGTCGAAGTCATCGCCGCCTAGGAAGGTGTCACCGGAGGTGGATTTCACCTGGAAGACGCCATCCCCGACTTCGAGAATGGAAATATCGAAGGTGCCGCCGCCGAGGTCGTAAACGGCGATGGTTTCGTTCTTTTCTTTTTTGTCGAGCCCGTAAGCCAGGGAAGAGGCAGTGGGTTCGTTGATGATGCGCAGCACTTCCAGACCGGCAATCTTGCCGGCATCCTTGGTGGCATTACGCTGGGTGTCGTTGAAATACGCTGGCACAGTGATGACTGCCTGGGTGACAGGTTCGCCAAGATAAGCTTCGGCGTCGCGTTTGATTTTGCCCAGGATCATGGCGGAAATCTCAGGGGCTGTGTAGTCCTTGCCGCCCATCATCACGCGCAGGTCGCCATTGGGCGCCTTGTTAATTTGATAAGGCACATGGGCTTTGGCACGCTGGACTTCAGGGTCATCTGCCCGGCGACCCATGAAACGCTTAATCGAGAAAATCGTGTTTTCAGGGTTGATGATCGCCTGGTTGCGGGCAACACGTCCCACCAGGCGTTCAGTGTTTTTGTTGACTGCCACTACGGATGGCACCAGGCGTTCCCCTTCAGCAGAAGGGATGACAACTGGCTCACCGCCCATCATGACGGCTGCGACAGAGTTTGTAGTTCCGAGATCGATACCTATAATTTTTCCCATAATTGCTCCTATTTTGCGACTCTGACCAGGGCGGGTCGGATAACGCGATCTTTGATTTGATAACCGGTTTGGACAACTTCGATAATTTGTCCATCGGCGTAAGTGTCGTTTTCTTCGTGGGTGACCGCTTCCTGCGTGGTGGGGTCAAACATGTCGCCAGGTTTTAGTTCAAGGGGGCGGACATCTTTTGCTTCAAGCGTCTTGAGCAGTTTTTGCAGGATGAGTTCGATTCCTGAAATCCAACTGGCGCAATCGGGATCTTCCGGGCGGTGTTGGAGGGAACGCTCCAGGTCATCGGCAACTGGCAGGAATAACTTGACATGCTCCCCGAGCAATCGGTCCGCATAACTGGCGTTGTCCAAATCGATGCGGCGCTTGTAGTTGGCAAAACTGGCTCGCTCACGCTGGAGGCTGTCGAGATAGTCTTCATTTTGCTTGCGCAGGTCGGCGTTTTCAGCTTGCAATACAGCCAGGTCGGGCGTCACTTCTTCCGGTGTGGGAGTTTGGTCTTTATTATCTGTGTCTTCAGTCATTTTCTTCCTCGTAAAAATTTTCATGAATCTTTTCTTATTCGATCAACGTATCGGTCACAAGGTCGGAAAGCAGATCCCCCACAAAGCGTACCGCGCTGATGGCCTGTCCGTAAGGCATGCGCATCGGACCGAGAATGCCGAGCATGCCAGAAAGCTGGTCCTGGATACCGTAGCGGGTCAGGATAACCGAGCAATCTCTCAGTTCCTGCCACGTGCCTTCGCCACCGATCAAAACCTGCACGCCGCCTATATCCTCCGTGAGCACCGTTCGGGAAAGCAGATCATCCAGCATAGGTCGTTCTTCCAGCAGGCGCAAAGGTGAACGGTTCTGTTGGATCGCGGCAAATTCAGGCGTCGAGAGCACATTCGAAAGACCGTCCAGGAATAGCTCACCGGTTACAAGTTGTTCGTTCAGGTGCATCTGATCCAGGATTGCCGCGAGTATTTGTTGGACGAGGGGATCGGCACTGGTTTCGAGAGCCTCGATTTGGCGAAGTCCTTTGTTCTCGAGACTCTGGTTGAATTGGTTCGCGGTTTGGGAAAGCGACTCCTGGCTGTAAACCTCATCCAGAGCCAGGATCTGCTGGCGGATCTCACCGCCAACCAGCACCAACACCATCAGCACCTGTGAACCGCGTGTGGAGATTAGTTCGATGTGTTTGAAAGCGATTTTCTCCGAGTGGGGGGCAGTGACCAGCGAAACCGCCTGGCTTTGATTGGCCAGAACTGAGGCAGCCAATGGCAGCCAGTGGTCCAGACCGCGCCGCGATTGGTAAAACTGGTGGGTGATCGTGTTGCGCGTGGCAGTCGGAAGAGCAGTTTGCTGCACCAGGTTGCTCACAAAAAAGCGATAACCTTCCTCGGTAGGCACACGCCCTGCTGACGTGTGGGGCTGTCGGATGAGACCAAGCTCAGTGAGCGTGTTCATCTCGTTGCGTACTGTGGCAGAGCTGATTTGTAAGCCAAAATCATCAATCAGAGTCTTCGACGCGACAGGTTGTGCCGTGCGGGTGTGCTCGTGCACGATCAGAGAAAGGATAATTTTTTGTCGCGAAGTCAGATCAATCATGTTTCTTTTCATAATTAGCACTCTCGATGAGAGAGTGCTAAACTAATTTCTTTAATGTTACCATGCGAGGATTATCCTCGTCAAGAAAAGGATACCCGTACCCCGTTAATATTGCGTTAGATATTTTTTTTGGAATTTTACGGTTAAACCACAGAAGTTTTAAACGATACAACGTGGCGATCGATCCCGCCAAAGCGGTACTTGTAAACCTCATCGCCGCGCATCATATCTACCTCGGTCAGACCCTGTTCAATTGCCCAGTTGATTACTTTTGCCAGCAGCACCCATCCAGGCGAGCAGCAGCTAAAGGCAGGATCCCAGGCTGAGTTGTAAACCCAAAGCTTGTTACCGGAGAAGAAAGAGAGATAGGCAGCTCCCCTGATTCCATCGAAGGTCAGGTAAGAAAGATGTAATTGTCCAACTTCCAGTGCCCTGGCAGCAGTTTGTGAAAGGAAATTCTCCATTTCTGGAGTGAGGAAATCCACCTTGCTGGGGTCATTGCGCATCATGTTGATAAATGCTTTAGTTTCTTCATGCAGATTATGTTCTGCGTTGACAATATACCAATCGGTCTCGTGGTGGGCTTCAGCGTTGCGCAGCTTGCGGCGGATTTCGTGGCGCTGTTTCTTGGAGATCGAGGCGAGATAATCTTCCCAATTTGGTTTCATCGGGATAAATGGAGAGGGCTGCAGAACCTCGCTGGTGTATAAAATACCTTTTTGTTCACAAAGTTCGCGCAGGATGGGCAAACTGGGCGAGTCATCCTGGAAGTTTGCCAGATCGAGATTGCGCGAGAGCATACCTGGCTCGGTTTTGATGTAATCAAGTAAGCCAGTAACAAAGGGCTGGAGATCCGATTGTGAGCAGAGAAAATCAAGATAGTCCGAAACTTCGATCTGTCCAATGAAGCGCAAAGCAGGAGGGCTATCCTCTTTTTCCGAGAAGAATAGGGGGGCAATCCCGATGAGCTGTCCATCCTGACGAGCGATGATGAGTTGTAGACGGCTGGAGTCGGAGGACCATTCTCCTCCGCCGAGCGTCTGCCACCAGGTACTCTGATACCAAAACTCGAGAAATGGCAACGGTCGGTGCGTCTGAGCCGCGAGCGCTTGCCATTCATCCTCAAGGCTTTCCCATTCGGTAGAATCGGTGATCAGTGAAAATTGCATGTGTCCGATTATACCCTCTGGCACGAATTGTGTACTCCTCAATTTACGCAATATCAATGTTGTTTCAAAGGTGTGCTATGAAATTTGACCTGACCACTTACTCATTCGAAAATCACATACACAGGCTGCTTTACACTGCTTCCGCGGGTAAAGGCGCGGCACGCGGACGTGAAGAAGATAGCCTGATCGTCAAGCTTTGGCCATCTGACGGCGTAAGCCTGAGCGACCAGGTTTTGGATCAGAAGCTTGCCAGGCTTGCAGCGGCATTCTTCAAGACCAGTGGTTCTGTCACAAGTGCCATGCGCAGCCTGGCGGATGGGTTAAATAAGACCTTTCTTGCTGGCAACAGTCAGCTGCAGGAGAAAGATGCCTGGCAAACGACTGCTTTGCTCGTGGGTGTAATGCACCATGAAACCTTGTTCGTTGGGATTAACGGCAAAGCAGAAGCCTTACTTGTCAGAAAGAACGGGCGTGAGCACTTTTTCGACAATGAACTCGACCCCAGGGGTTTGGGGCTGAGTTCGGTGGTCCACCCGCGATTTTTCCAAGCCGCTGTGATGGATGGTGATTTCGTGTTGTTTGACCAGGAGATCCCAACAGATCTGCTGGCATCCGAACGGCTTTCGGCCGACACTGCCAGCCTGGGTGAGCTTGTGCCGCTGTTGGGTGGCACAGACGTCATCAGGCTAACCTACGGCGAAGGCTTGAGCCTTAAAGCAAGGCTCAATGCCCGACCAGTTCCGGAGGCGCAGGAGATTCCAGTTTTGGAAGAGCAGCTTGTTGAGCCCGAGGCGACTGAACCCAAGGAACTTGAATGGCCGGAAGAAGTGCTGGAAACACCAGAGGTCGAAGGTGAGAATGGCTCACTCGCGGATGACCTCTTCCGAAACGTTCCTCTCGTTAGCCTTTCAGCGACGCCTGAAACCGAATCCGAACCCAACCCGGAAACACAATCGGAAGAACCTGTAATGCCACCTGTAGAACAGGTGGTCATCCCGGAAGAGCCTGCTGTGGAACCTGTGACAGCCGAAGAGGAAGCATCTGCCCCAATTTTTGATGTTGAACAGTTTAAAACCGGTGCCTTGCAAGGTGTTGCCAAAGGGGCAAGTTTCTTGAAAGGTATTGAGGAAAAAACTGAGGCGATCATCCAGAAAAGCGAGGAAAAGAAACGCGAAGAAGGCAGGCCTGTTGCCGAAATGTCTGCTCTGAGCAAATGGCTGATCGCCATATTGGTACCCTTGCTGCTGGTAGGGCTGACAACGTTCATTTACCTCTCCCAGGGGCAGGGTAACGAATATGGCTACTTCCTGGCACAGGCAGAAGCCTCAGCCAACAATGCCGCGCTGATGCAGACCGATGACCTCAAACGGGAAGGCTGGAATCAGACCATCGAGTGGCTCGACAAAGCCGCGGCCTACCAAAAATCAGATGAGGTGAATGCCTTATATCTAAGGGCAAGGCTGGCGCTGGATGAGCTGGATGGCGCAAAACGGCTTATCTACAAGCCGGCATTCGCGCCAGGTCTATTTCCTGAAATGAACGTTAGCAACATCATTTCGCTCAATCGCGATCTCTACCTGCTCGACCAAACCAGCGGCGAAGTCAGGCACCTGACCCTCCAATCGCAAGGCTACTTGCCGGATGAAACCTTTATATGCGGTCCGGGCAGCTATGGTGGAATTGAAGTGGGAAAATTGGTTGATATGCTGGCCATCCCGATCAATAATCCCGCCAGGGCACCGATTTTAGCGATTGACGCGGCTGGCAACCTCTTATATTGCGCGGTCGGCGCCACCCCCACAGCCGCAGCCTTGCTACCCCCCGATGGCGGATGGCAGGATCTGAAGAGCATTGCCTTCGACTCCGGCTGGCTTTTTGTACTTGACCCGGCTGCAAACGCAATCTGGATCTACAGTGGTTTCAGTTCCAATTTTGACCAGGTGCCGGTTTCTTACTTCGATGACATGCCGGTGAACTTACAGCAAGCCATTGATCTGGCAGTCAGCAAGGATGAACTCTTCCTGCTCCATTCTGACGGGCGCAGCTCGCACTGCCTGGCTTCAAAAATCAGTGGTTTGGTCGCGTGCGATGACCCCTATCCTTACCAGGATGTGGATGGTGGCGACGCGAGCATGGACTTCGCCAGTTTGCGGTTCAACCAGATGTCTTACTCACCGCCTCCTGACCCTTCGATTTACTTCCTGGATCCCGGGAAGGCGGAGCTTTATCAATTCAGCCTGCGCTTGAACCTGAACCAGGTGCTGCGATCGGGATTGAGCGATGGCAGCTTGCCGACTGAGAAGGCCACAGCTTTTGCCGTGGCCCCAAATCGGCAGGTGTTCCTGGCTTTTGGCGACGCGGTCTACTACGCGATTTTGCCGTAATTGTTAGTTGGCGGCTGATGGGCGAGAGTCGTAGGTCAGGTTCCACTGCCTGCCCCGCGTACTTGTGCGGGGTTGAACCTGACATCACAAGTGTTTGCATACGCGAACCTAATCTTCTTCGCTTCGCAAAAATTAATCATAGTTGTAGGTCAATGTAGGGGCGAAGCATCCTTTACAGAGTTTGTTTAATGAGAAGAGGTATTCTTTTGTGATGCTTCGCCCTTACACTCGAATTGATTTGGCTATAATTGAATTATGAATACATTTGTTGTCGGAAGTACAGGTTTTTTGGGCTATTTTGCCGTGCAGGAGCTGATGGCACGCGGTCACACCGTGCGCAGCATTTCTCTTTATCCCACGCCGCCGGAGCTAAGTTTTCCCTCCTCAGTTGAGTTGGTGTTGGGCGATCTGAACGCCACGCCAGATGATGACCTGCGCCAGATGCTGCAAGGCATGAACGGGCTGATCTTTGCCGCGGGGTTGGATGACCGGGTGGTGCCAAAAGCGCCGGCTTATCCCAAGTTCTATGACGCCAACGTGGCTGCTACCCGCAGGCTGATCCGCCTGGGCAAGGAGGCTGGCATCAAGAAGGCGGTGGTCTTCAGCTCCTATTTTGTGGCTTGCCACCGGCGCTGGCCTGAACTGCACCTGCCCGGGCATCACCCCTACATCCGCAGCCGCGTTGAGCAGATCCGCGAGGCGCTGGAGGAGGCTGGCGAAGACATGGCGGTCAGCTTTTTGATGCTGCCTTACATTTTCGGCTCATTGCCGGGCAAAACACCTCTCTGGAAGCCCCTGGTCGGCTACCTGAACAGCAACCTGCCCTGGGCGTTCTATCCAGCGGGCGGCAGCGCCATGGTTAGCGCGGATGAAGTTGGGCGTGCAGCTGCGCGCGCGCTTGAGGCTGGACGCTCTGGCGAGGAGTGGCCGATTGCTTCGGACAATCTGACCTGGGTGGAGTTCCTGGGGCGCATTAACAGGATCCTCGTAAAGCCAAAACGCGTCATCACCCTGCCAAACTGGCTGCTGAAGCCAGCCATGGCAGCCGTGGAGCTTGGATACCGCCTGCGGGGCAAAGAAAGCGGGCTTTCGATGGTCCCCTTTGTCGATCTGCAAACCCGCAATGCCTTCCTGGACACTGAATACAGTCGCGAGCAGCTTGGTTACGAAAAAGGAGATTTGAACAAGGCTCTGGAAGACACAGTCAGAGCCTGCCTTCCGACTAGTTCCTGATAGAATTAGCGCATGAAACTGAGCAAAATACTTGACCCGCGTGGAACCAAAATCGCTTACCTGTTGCTGGCGATGGCTGGCAATGTTGCCTGGGCGTTAATATTCTTCGGCTTGGTCGACAGCCTGGTGGCAAACTATGGCGATTTGATGACCGGCCTGGATACGACCCTGATGCTGGGCATCTTTCTTGGCTCACTGACCATCGGTTTCCTGGTTGCCGTAATCGCTAAAGACAAACGCGGTCTGACCTACGGGGTCTACGGAGGGTTGGCTGGCATGATTGTGATCGGCTTGGTGACCTGGAAGAGTGGCTTGCTCTCAGCGCTGATCAGCTTGATGGCGGTGTTTGGCGGATTCAACGGCGGCTCGTTGGGGGAAATGTTTCGACGTACCCGCAAACCAAGATAGCTTAATTATTCAGGTTTTGGCGCAGAACTGGTCGGCAGCCAGGGCATTTGCGCGCCCTCAATCCCAAGATGTTCGGCGAGGGCGGCACGCATCGCAGTGCGGTCATCCCAGAGGTATTCCTCGCTCCCGAAGCACATCGACTGTTCGTGCCCCTTGCCGCAAGCGATCACCAGATCGCCGGGTTGGGCAAGGCTGATGGCTTTGCGCAGCGCGTCCCCGCGGTCCGGCACGCGATAGAAGTTCACCCCTTCCACGCCGCCGGCTTTGATCGCCGACCGCGCCATTTCTTCCAAAATGCCATCAAGCGGCTCGGTGCGCGGATCTTCAGCCGTAAGGATGCTGATATCGGCAAGCCTGACGGAGACGGCAGGCATCATGCGCCGCTTTTCGCGGTCGCGCAGGCCTGCCGAGCCGTATACAGCGATAACCCGACCATTTGTCATGGCGCGGGCGGTGACCAGGGCGTTTTCGAGCGCGTTGGGCGTATGGGCAAAGTCGACGATGGCTGTGAAATCCTGCCCGAGCTCGATGCGCTGCATCCGTCCGGGGATGCCCTCAAAGTTCTCAAGATCCTTGACTGCCTGCTCAAGCTCTACCCCAAGCGAAGTGACAGCTGCAAGCGCGGCGAGGATGTTGGAGACGTTGTAAAAACCGGCAATGGGGCAGTGGACGGGAAATTGTTTCGTTTCGGTATGCAGTGTGAAGCTCAGATCGCTGGTGGTGTTGGTGATGCCATCCGCCCAGAAGTGGGCTTCGTTGATGCGGCTGTAAGTCAGGAATCCTGGGGGCGACACGCGCTTGAGAAAACCATAGGAGCGGTCGTCCTTGTTGAGCACCGCCAGCCGCAGGTTGCCGATTCGTTTGCGCGGCGTTTCGATGAGCATTTCGAACAGCCTGCCCTTGGTCTGGAGGTAATTCTCATAGCTGCCGTGATAATCGAGGTGTTCGTGGGTGACGTTGGTGATAACCGCCAGGTCGTAATCGCAGGCGATCACGCGCCCCTGCGCCAGCCCGTGCGAGGTCGTTTCGAGCACACAGTGCGTCATGCCGGCAGCCACCATCTGCGCCAGGTATGCCTGGACGTCAGGCGAGTCGGGCGTGGTCACGTGGAAGCCGGTATCCAGCGCCTGGTCGCCGATCAGCGCGTTGACGGTGCTGATCATGCCGGCAGCAATACCGGACCTGGTCAGCAGGTGATAGATCAGCATCGAGGTGGTGGTCTTGCCATCCGTGCCGGTGACGCCGATCATGCGCAATTTTCGCGCGGGGAAGCGCTGAAAACTCGCCGCCAGGTACGCCAGAGCAAAGTGCATATCTCCCTGCAAACGAACGAAAGGAATTGGAAGACCCTCTGGCGCGGGACGGTCGCTGAGGATCACGCGCGCGCCATTGGCAACCGCCGCCGGGATGTAGTTGTAACCATCGCTGCTCTCACCTTTGATGGCGACGAAGGCGAAGCCCTTGCGAACGCGACGCGAGTCGCTGGTGACGCCCGTGATCATCACGCGCGGGATCGGGTCCAGCGCGGTCAATGGCGCGTTTGCAAAAACAGAGCGGAGTGATCGGCGTCGGATGGTTTGATCCATTTCAGGCTACTTTCGTTTTTTTACAGGCTGCTTGTTCTTATTGAGCAGATAGGCAGCCAACAGGCTCAGCAAGCCGGCACCCAGGCAAATGAAGCCATACGTGGTCAATTCACCCCGGGTGGCAGCAGTGGACTCAACGATTTCCATGCTGAATTCGATTTTTTGTTGTGCGGTGATCGCGTAATTGCCGCTCAGGCTGGTATCGCCAAGCGCCAGTGAAATGCTTGCCTCAGAAAAACCTGCTGTGAAGGGCTCCACTTCCCAAACGAAAGTTTGTCGTCCGCTCTCCACTGGGATCAGCATGCGCTTCTGCGGCTGGACCACGGTCATGAGCATGTCGAGCTGCAGGTCAAAAACCACGCCATCGTCCAACACACTCTCCAGCGCTTTGTCCGCCTGGTATGCCACCGTGATCAGGTTCTTGCGGCCGGTTTCCAATTTTTCTGGGTAGGTCACCATCACGTTCAGGCTGCCGCCGCTGCCGTAAACCCAATCAGCCAGGGCAACCGCCTGGCTTTGAGAGGTCACAGGGATCGCCCGCGGCGTAAAGAGAAAGCCGCTGACTGCCAGCAAGAGCAATCCGGTAATCATGAGAATAGTTTGTTTCTTGACTTTCATTTGAACACCACTAAATAAACAATGCCCAGGACCAGGATCGCGGATGTGATCCTGCCAAGAATGGTGTAACCATTTCGGAGCGCGAAAAGCAGCAAGAACGGCAGCAATACCTCGATCACGAGGATCAACATGCTGATGCGAAATCTTTTGGTTTCCTTGTTCAGGCTCATCTTAAGCTCCGCCGCCCAGCAGCCACGACCAAATGGCCGTCGCAACTGCAATCACGCTTATCGGGATTAGACCATAACCAATCAGCTTGCGCAAGACCTTGCCTTCCTGCCCACCCAGTCCAACCGTGATGCAGGCCACAATCAACTTCGTGGGAGACATCACGCTCCCCATCGAACCGCCTGCATGCTGCGCCGCCAAAATCAGCGGCACGTTCAGCTTCAGCAGGGCAGCCGCCTCTGCCTGGAGCGCGCCAAACAAAATGTTGCTGTTGTTGTTTGTCCCGGTCAGGAAAGCGCCGATCACCCCCACAAAGGGCACCACCAACGGGTAGATCACCCCGTTGATCGTTTCGGCGATCCCCCTTGCCAGCGTGCTCGTCATGCCTACGTGGGTCATAATCGTCGACACACCCGCCATAACCACAATGCCCAGGCTACCGTCAACCGTGTTGTGGGCAGTCAGGCTGAGAATGCGGCGGAGAGAGGTATTATTGAGCTTACCTTCACGCTTTAAAACAATGTATGAAAGTAAAACAGTCGCAAACAGTACCATCCCCGGGTGCGAAAAGGGGTGCAGGATCGGGCTGGATTCTGCCGGAGTGACAAAACCCAAACCGGATACGATCTCGGGATACGAAAGACTGATCGAAACCTGGTTCAGGAAAGCATTCAGCGGTCGGATCATGGCGACAGCAATACCGATCCCCACTAGCAAAATATAAGGCGTCAGATGCACCAGCAGATCCCTGGTACGCAGTTCCTGGCCGCCATTGGAGATGGCTTTTTTTGCGCCACGATAGCCTGGCAGGTGGGTGAGAAGCACGAGCGTGACGATGCCAACAATCGAAGGTCCGATCGTGCTGAGGCTCCAAAAACCATTAACATTGAGAACGCAAAGCGTGGCGCCCATCGCAAGGCTCACAGCGAGAATGGCTGGGAAAGCATGCCGCACACCCTTCCACCCTGTGCCAAGCAGGGTGATGATCACGCCTGTCGGCACGAAGCTGAGCGCGAACAGGATGGCGGAGAAAGGGGCGATCAGGATACCGGGCACACCTGCGACAGCGATCAGTGACTCGAAGGCGGAACCCATCCCGCCAAAAGAAACCGCCCAGGCGTGCCCGATGGTGGTCATTACGATCGAGAGGATCGGGCTGAAGCCCATCCCCACCAAAATTGGCGCGCCTACCGCCACAGCCACCCCGAAGCCTCCCATGCCCTGTAAAAAAGAAGTCAACAGCCAGGCGATCAGCAGCAGCTGGATCGAACGGTCGTTGGAAAGGCGCGGGATGAAGAGAGAGATGGCGCGGATGCTGCCCGCTTCGCTGGCGAGGCTGTAAAGCAGTAGAGCGCCCCAGATGATGGGGAGCAGATTCACAGCCAGCATCAGCGCTTTCACCTGCGACCAGGCCAGGATCAGCCAGCTTCCGCCAAAGGCGATCAGCCCAACTGCCACCGCCACCAGCCAGCTCATGGCGCTGGCACGCAAAGCTCCCCATTTGAAGAGGAGCATGAGAATGATGACCGTTAAGATGGGCAGAAAGGATAAAAACCAGTTGCCGAGGTTCAGTTCCATAGGGAATTTATTATAAGTTATCGCAGGGAAAATGGGGTTGATTCCCGCTTAGAAGGCTTGATCACCACCTCTTCATCGCAAGGAGCGAAGCCCCTGCTGTCATCCTTAGCGAAGAGACTGCTTGCGTCCCCTTGCGGGAAGGATCTGTCTGTCAAAAATCAGATTCTTCGCAAGAGAGGTTCAGAATGACTCGAGTCGTTGCGAGGAGCGAAGCCCCTGCTGTCATCCTGAGCGAAGAGACTGCTTGCGTCCCCTTGCGGGAAGGATCTGTCTGTCAATAATCAGATTCTTCGCAAGAGAGGCTCAGAATGACTCGAGTCGTTGCGAGGAGCGAAGCCCCTGCTGTCATCCTGAGCGAAGAGAAGGATCTGTCTGTCAAAAATCAGATACTTCACAAATGAAGCTCAGAATGACTTAAGTCGCTAAGTGGGTTGGCTAAAGCGGGTAAATAAAGGGGATGTTGGCCTGATGAAGGTGGATTTTATGGGCTTCCCCCGGTCGAAGATCCGTGTAGCGCAGTGAAACGGAGGGTAAGCGCAGCAAAAGGGAAGCGGGGAATTATAGGGGGGCGTAGTTTGATGCGGGTTGTTTAGGCTTCCCTAGGGGGAAGCTGGCTCCCGCCGCAAAGCGGACGGGAGACTGAAGAGGGTCTTGTTTATTAATGTAGGTCGGGTTCCGCATCACCTGCCCCGTGTATTTTTACGGGGTTGAACCCGACATTAATTCGCTATCGAATGCCTGCTGGATGATTGTCTACCCCCTCTTCAGAGGGGGAATTAAAGGGGGTGAGAGATTGAATAGGGAAAAGATTTCTTTGTAGGGTGGGCTGGCGTCACAGAATCTCGCCCTGTCTCAACATCCGAATAGCCACCCACCGGCTCGAATATAAATCACACGTCATCGCGGGGGAGCAAAGCGACCGCGGCGATCTGCTTTTCTTTTGTAACCCGTGTTGCGATCCCCGCTCCGTATATTTTTTCGAGGTTCAACCCGGCATTTCCATTCAACTCATGTCGATAATTTTTGGTAGTGTTTTGTTTTAGGCTTCCTTAGGTCGAAGATCTGTGAAGCGAAGCGAAAGGGAGGAGAGCTGGCTCCCGCCGCAAAGCGGACGGGAGACTGAAGAGGGTCGTGATGATTATTAGTTAAGCCAGAACCATACAAATGGTGTTTTAAAGGAAAATTGTGGCCTAAAAACGCCTGGATGATGGTAAAATACTGCACACACGGGGCGGTGGCGGAATAGGCAGACGCAACGGACTTAAAATCCGTCGGTGGTGACACTGTGTGGGTTCGACCCCCACCCGCCCTATAAGAGACCTTTACGGGTCTCTTTTTTTAAGTCATTCTGAGCCTCATTTGCGAAGAATCTAATCAGTAAAGGATAAGATCCTTCGCTGGCGCTCAGGTTGACTGACTTATCGCTCATAAAACAAACAAGCCTCTCAGGATAACAATCAAAGTCCATGGTGAACCTCTTTCACGTGGGAATTCAGCATTATTTTTCAGATCCCTGGTTGTTCCTTCTGTTTGGTTTCCAGTATAATTTGAAAATCCACAAAAATTGCGAGGTAATTATGGCGCTGATACTCGAAGTGCGCGATCTGGTCAAAAAGTATGGTGATTTCACGGCTGTCAATGGGATATCCTTCAGCGTGGACGAAGGCGAGATCTTCAGCCTGCTGGGCCCCAACGGCGCGGGCAAAACCACCACCATCTCGGTCATCTCCACCCTTTTTACCCCCACCAGCGGCAATGCCAGCGTCTGCGGTTTTTCCGTCCTCACGGACCCGATGGCGGTCAAAGGCTGCATCGGCGTGGTGCCGCAGGAGCTGGCGCTCTACGAGGACCTGACCGCCCTTGAGAATCTGCAATTTTGGGGGCAAATGTACGGACTGAGCGGCAAAGCGCTCGCGGACCGCATCGCCGAAGTTCTGGACCAGATAGGCCTGACAGACAAAGCCAAACAGCGCGTCAAGACCTATTCCGGCGGCATGAAAAGGCGCGTGAACATCGGCATCGGGTTATTACACAAACCCAAACTGCTCTTCATGGACGAGCCCACGGTCGGCATCGACCCTCAGTCGCGCCGGGCTATCCTCGATTCGGTCAAAGAGCTCAACCGCCAGGGCATGTCCATCCTCTACACCACCCACTACATGGAAGAAGCCCAGGAACTCTCCGACCGGGTTGGGATCATCGACCACGGCGAACTGATCGCCCTTGGCACCCAGGAAGAGCTCACCCGGCAGGTCGACGAAACCGACACACTGGTGCTGCACATAGCCGAAAATGAGGACCCGCAGCCCCTGGTGGACCGCCTGCAAATTCTCGAAGGCGTCCGCCGCGCTGACGCGATTGATCACGAGATTTCCATCATCACCCACTCGGCACAGGAGCTGATCGCTCCGGCAATCCGCACTGCCGAAGCGATGGGGATAAAAATCTACTCGATGGACATCCGCGAACCAAACCTCGAAGCGGTCTTTCTGCACCTGACCGGGCGCGCCCTGCGCGATTGAGAGGCAAACGATGCGAAAATTATTGATCATCGCGCTCAAAGACCTCAAACTGATTTTTCGCGACCCGGCAGCCCTGATCCTGATGCTGCTGGCGCCCTTCCTGATCACACTGGGCATGGGCTTGGTCACCGGGCGTTTTTCCGGAAATGCCACCTCGGGGATCAGCAGCATGACGGTGGCGATCGTCAACCAGGACGAAGGGGAACTGGGCAAGGCGCTGGAGGCGATGTTCACTTCCGAAGAGCTCGCCGACCTGGTCGAACCCACTTTCCCCACCACCCCGGATCAAGCCCACCGCTTGCTCGAAGCCGATGAGGCTTCAGCTGCCATCGTTATCCCGCCAGGTTTCAGCGCGTCCATCATTCCGGATGAACTCGGCAGCACCAGCGGGGAAGTGGTCCAGATCGCTTTCATCGCCAGCCCCAACGCGCCCACCAATGCCGGCATTCTACGCTCAATTTTGGACGCGTTCCTGACCCACGTGGAAGTCGGCAGGATCGGTGCTGAAGTGACTCTGAGCCAGCTCGCCCAAACCGGCAAGCTCACCCCAGAGCTGGCAGCCCGGCTGGGTGAGGATTTGGGCACCCAGCTCGCGCAGCAATCCGCGCAGGCGCAGCCCATCCGGCTGGAGAACACCACCGCCAGCGGGGCAGCAGTCAAATTTGACCTGCTGATGTACTTTGCCCCCGGCATGGCGTTAATGTTCCTGATGTTCGCGGTCACTTACGGCGGACGCTCGCTTTTACAGGAGAACCGCACAGGCACCCTGCCGCGTATGCTGCAGACCCCCACCACATCAGCACAGATCCTGGGGGGCAAGGTGCTGGGCATTTTCCTGACCGCTGTCGCCCAGCTTACCATCCTGATTGGCGGCACCAGCTTATTATTCAGCCTGGACTGGGGGGAGCCCCTGGGTGTACTTTTGCTGATCCTGGCAGCGGCTTTTGCTGCCAGCGGCTGGGGTTCGTTTATTGCTACCCTCTTCAAGACCCCCGCGCAGGTTGCCAACTTCGGCTCGATCATCATGCTGGTTTTTGGTTTGTTGGGGGGCAGCTTTTTCGATATGAGCCTGCTGCCGGGTTGGGTTTCTGCGCTCGGCAAGATCACGCCCAATGCCTGGGGCTTGCAGGGTTTTACCACCCTGGCAGGTGGCGGAACGCTAAGCAGCATCGGCGAGCCGCTCCTGGCTCTGGTGCTGATGGGGATCATCCTTTTTGCTGCGGCTTCCATCTGGATGCGCCGGCGCGGAATAGCGGGAAAGTGAGGGCTTCATGATGCAAAAGATGATTGCAATTATTCTCAAAGACCTGCGCATCCGTTTTGGCAACCCGGTGGAATGGCTCTTTTTCCTGATCCTGCCCATCTTTTTCAGCTTCATCATCGGCGGGGGCACCGGCGGAGCCATAGACAGCCGCGTGGGTTTTTATGTGGTCGACGAAGCCCAAACCAGCCTTTCCTCTAGCCTGATCGAGGCCTTGGACAAATCTACTGCGATCCGTCCTGTGCTCAAGGATAGGCAGGAAGCGCTGGAGGACCTGGATGAACGCGATGTCGCTGCTGTGCTGCTGCTGCCAGCCGGCTTGGATTGGGAAGACCTTGGCGAAGGTACGCAAAGCGTCGAACTGCGCCAGCTTCCCGGCAGCACCAACGCCCTCGTGGTGCAGCAGGGCGTGCAGGCTGCCATCGGAGAGGTGAGCAGCGCGGTTCAAATCGCCAGATTTAGTACCGATCAAGGCGAAGATTTGGTGGGCTTCGAGGGTGAAGCCGAACGCGGCGCCTGGTTCGCGCAAGCCCTTACTGCAGCCCAAACCGCGCTGCAATCCGCGCCCGACCGCGTGCAGGCATCGGTGGCGGACGTGCCCGACCCAATTGAATACGACCCGAACACCAACAGTTCCATCGGGCAGATGATCACCTGGGTGTTTATTCCGCTCATCGGGCTTTCCGCCATGCTGGCTTACGAGCGCCAGATTGGCACGCTGCGGCGTTTGCTCACCAGCCCCACCAGCCGGGCAGTCTACCTGGGCGGCACCATCATCGGAATGGTGCTCACCGCCCTGCTGCAGATGACCATCCTGGTGGCTTTTGGTAGATATGTGCTGCACGTCAACTGGGGCGATTCTGTTCTGGCGATCGCCATGATGCTGGTTTCTTCCTCGCTGGCAGCCGCGGCTCTGGGCACCATGCTTGGGACCATTGTTAAAACCGAATCGCAGGCCAACGGGCTGAGCATCATGGTTGGGATGGTGATGGCTATGCTGGGCGGCTGTTGGTATCCGCTGGAGCTGTTCCCGCAGGCAGTGCAGAATGCGGTGCGCGTGCTGCCCACCACCTGGACGATGCAGGGCATGCTGGATATCGCCCTGCGAGGGCAGGGTCCTGAGGGCGTGGTGTTGGAAATGCTGGTGCTGTTTGGCTTCGCGCTGGTCTTCTTCCTGGTGGGAGTCTGGCGGTTTAAGTACGAATAGGTAGGTTCAAATCCCTACCCTTTTCTCTTCACTGCCATCAGGGTAATGTCATCGAACTGCTCAACCCCTCCAGCAAATTGGTGAGCTTGATCGACCAGCAGGCTCAAGAGATCCGAACAAGCACCAGGGAATCCACGAACTAATTCTTCCAGGCGCTGCCCGCCGAAAGTGTTGTTTTCGTTATTCATGGTGTCTGTAATCCCGTCGGAAAAGGCCAACAGCATGTCCTCATTCTCCAAAAAGATCTCTCCGGATGTAAAAATGACATCCTTGAAGATCCCAATCGCTGGTCCGGTTGGTTTGAGCTCAATCAGTGATCCGTCCTTCCGAATTAAGAGCGGCGGTTCATTTCCACAATTGATATAGGTCAGCCTGCCTGTTTTGAGTTCAATCAATCCAATGAACAAGGTTGAAAACTTTGCTTCTTCATGTGTGTCCATGACGTAGTTGTTTGCACACGTGACTGCCTGCTTCAAGCGCTCAGCATTTGGGTCCAGCTGCGCATCACCAAGCGGAGCAAAGTTATCGGTTGTCGCAGCCGCGCGGATCAGGCTGCGGTACAAGGTCATAAAAAGCGCTGCGCCTATTCCCTTACCGCAGACGTCCCCTACATTGAAAACCAACCGTTCATCGGGGAGCAGCAGCGCATCATAATAATCTCCCGCGACCTCTCGCGCCGCCTTGAAATATGCCGCTACTTCCCAGCCCTCCATAGTGGGTAATTGGGTGGGAAGAAAGCTCAGTTGTATTTCTCTGGCAATTTCCATTTCCCGCTCAAGACCTTTCAAATAGAGCGTGCGCAGGTCGTGCAGACGCTTCTTTTCAAGGCTGGAGGAGACGCGTGCGTGCAAAAGGGTGGGCTCGAAGGGCTTTGGCAGGTAGTCTTCAGCCCCCATTTGAATTCCTTTCACCACACTCTTCAGATCATTACTTGCCGAGATAATCACCACAGGAATATCCCTGGTCGAGACTTCCGCTTTGAGTTGGCTGAGCACAGCATAGCCATCCATCACGGGCATCATGATATCCAGCAAGACCAAATCCGGAGCTGCAGCTCTTACCTTCTCAAGCGCTTCCTGCCCATTATTAGCGCTGGTGATCTCACAGTTCAACCCTTCAAGTTCCTGTTCAAGGTAATCCACATTGAAAGGTTCATCGTCCACAATCAGGATTTTGGAAAAGGTTTTCATGAGCTCACTCCAGATATTCCTGTATCTTCTTCAATAAAATGTCCTCGTCGATCGGTTTGGTGAGGTAGTCAGTGCACCCGGCTGCAATTGCTTTTTCGCGATCGCTTTTCATGGCGTTTGCTGATATTCCAATGATCGGCAGTGACTTAAACCGCTGACGAATTTGACGGGAAGCTTCATAACCGTCCATTACGGGCAGGGCAATATCCATCAATATCAGATCTGGCTTGCTTTTTTCAGTTACTGATATGCTCTCAGCCCCGTCTCTTGCTATGAGGAGCCGGTAGTTATCTTCCAGAAGCTGGGTTAGCAGGTCAATGTTTAGTTCGGTATCTTCAACGATCAGGATGGTTTTCATATTCACCTCCCCGTTGCCTTTAGCCCACACCTGATTGTTTCAGGATGGTGTAGGATTTGTAGCTCATTGGCACAACCAAACTAAAAGTAGAACCCTTTCCGGGTTCAGAAACGACACTGATATCGCCACCGAGCAGTCTTGCCAGGTTGCGGCTGATGCTTAGGCCAAGTCCGGTCCCGCCATACTGTCGGGTCGTGCTGTTATCCGCCTGTTGGAATTCCTTAAAAATTCGCGGCATGGCTTCCGGGCTGATCCCGATGCCAGTATCCTTCACATCGATGCGCAGTTGGTCTTCTCCCTCGCGGCTGGCTGATACCAGGATGTACCCCTCGGGGGTGAACTTGGCCGCGTTGCTCAGCAAGTTAAGCACAATTTGTCGGATCTTGTCCTGGTCTGAGAAGATCAGATCGAGATCCGGGGCGATCTGTTTTTCGAGTTTCACTTTGGGTTTGAGCATAGGTGTGGTTGTATTGATGCACAGATCAATCAGCGGGGCGATCCTGAAATTGGATGCCAAAACGTCCATTCGCCCGGCCTCGATCTTGGCAATATCCAGGGTGGTATTGATCAGCCCAAGCAAATGTTCTGCACTGACGAGCACCTTTTCCAGGTTTTCGATCTGCTTTTCTGGCAGCAGTCCTTCCGCTTTTCGGTGCACGATGCGGGTGAAACCAATAATGGCATTGAGCGGCGTGCGCAACTCGTGGCTCATATTCGCCAGGAAAGCGCTCTTGGCTTTGTTTGCTTTTTCTGCCTCAGCTCTCGCAAGCATGGCTTCGCTGTAAAGCTGCGCGTTGTGCATCACGGTCCCTACGTTGGTTGCAATAGTGCTCAAAAGATGCGCGTCTGCTTCTGTGAATAATCCTTCTTGTGTTGTGCTCTGCACACTGATCACGCCCATCGGTTTTCCGCTGACAAAGATTGGTACGCCCAGGTAAGATTGCGACTGCCTGCCGACTTGGGTTGCGCCAATTTCGATCCTTTTCTGACTCAGATCCTTGTTGATCAACAGCACCTTCCCGGATTCGATCACTTTGCTGGTAAACCCCTCTCCTATTTTGATCGGAGGCTGATTTTCGCCATAAACATATGGGAAATTGATCATCCCCGCTAATTCATCCACCACAGCCACGTAGGCAATATCCCCCTTGAAGACCGAAACAATTTGCTCTCCCACAAGTTGGATCAAGCCATTCACGTCAAGTTCTTTTACAAGCGCCGAACTGACAGCGTTCAGAGCTGCCAGCTCAGTTGCTCGCTGTTCAGTTTCACTGAGAAGCCGCTGAGTTTCATCAAACAGGCGGGCGCTTTCCAATGCCAGGCTCATGCTGTTTGCCAGGGTGGTGAGCAGCCGGAGGTCGTTGTCGGTAAAAGCATCGTGATATTCCACGTTTTGAAGGCTCACATAACCTGTGACAGTTGATCCAGAAATCAAAGGAACGAACATAACAGACATGGGCACTTCCGTTCCTCGCAGAACCTCACTGCTGGTTTGTTTCATTTTGTCGTCTGTAACATGGTTATCGAAATAAGGCTTGCCAGTATCAACCAAATATTGACGAATTTTGTCGTAAGGTCTGAGCGGTAGATTCTCGATGTAGGTCCCCTTTTCAAACGCATACCACAGCTTCTCCATCTGAATTTCCGGATCAAACGACCCGAGGATCACACATTGGGCATTGAATTTTTGGCGAACATTTTCGCCAACCAGCCGGTAGATCCCTTCGATGTCCAGATGATGCGAGAGACCTTCCTGCACACTGCCGATGATGGTGAGTTCCATCGCTCGCTGCTCCGTTTCCTTGAGCAGCCTTTGAGTCTCATCAAACAAACGCGCGTTTTCGATGGCTGTGCCGATCGTGGATGAAAGCGTTTGCAGGAAACGGGTGTGACCTTCATTAAATGCTTGTGGTTCGTACGAAGCCAGGAAAACAACTCCAATCGGGCGATCGTTAATGATGATCGGTACTCCCAGCCAGGATTGAGAATTTTTACCGGTACTTTGTTCCACTACTTCCGGGGGAAAATATGCCCCACTTGCGATCTCTTCCTCCAAAGTATTCAGCAGCAGCGGCTTGCCAGTTAGGATGACCTTAGAAGTTAATCCGACACCCAAAGGGAATGGCTCCACATTTTCAAGCAATCCTCCATCATACTTGTCATACTCGTAATAGCTCGCAATGAGATTTTGCTTTGGGTCAAGCAGCATGACGCCCGTTGCATCAGCATTAAATATTCTTTGTAGATTCTCGCCGGCAATCCGGGTGACTGTTTTCAAATCCAAACTCTTTCCAATAGCCTCAGCTACTTCGTAAAGAATCGTCTGTTCGTTCGCTCTTTGTCTTTCTGCTTCTGTTGCCCTGAAGCGTGAAAGCGCGGTGGAAATGTGCTGCGCAACAAAAGCCAACACATCATCATCTTTTTCTGTATAGTGAATGTTCTTGTCGTAGCTTTGGATGTAGATTGCGCCAATCACTTTGTCGTTGTCGAAAAGTGGCGAACCTATGCCATCTTCGTTTGGAGTGCCTTTAAGAACATAATCACCTGTAGCTTGTGCGGCTAAAAACTCCGCTTGCCCGTGGGTAATTGTTTTCCCCGTGCGGATGATGAAGCTGGTCAGGTTGCACTCACTACCCATTGGGCGTGGTGGAAAAGTGTCAGCGTATTCATCAACATGGTAGGGGTAACTCAACATGTCTGTGGCTTCGTCGTGTAAGGCGATGAATAAGTTATTCGCGTACATCAACTCACCCACTATCGCATGAATTCGCTTAAAGAATTCGTCCAGGCTATGAGAGCTATTAGTGGCTTCAGCAATTTTATAAAGGGCTGTTTGGATCTTATTGCTATGCAAAAGTTCGCTGGTTCTGTCCTTCACTTGCTGGTCCAACATTAGATTTTGTTCTTCCAGCTGGCTTTGAGCATTCACCAGTTCTGAGTGTTTTTCGCGTTCACTTATGATCAATAATTCTTGGAATCGGAAAAACAGCAGCAGAAGGGTCTCTGCGATCACGATGATCATCACAACCGTAGACAGTGCCAACCAGGTTGAAAGGCTGCCTGACCCTGCCGGATCCGGTGTTGGCACCAGGGTCCCCTTTACAATCAGCATTGAAAAAGATGACAAGACGAGTATGGAAACAATGGTAATTAAAAGGCTGGGGCGTTTGCCAACCAACAGGAGTGTCATGATTGAGATCAGCAGGAAGTAAAGCGGACCGATCCCCCGGATCCCCGTTTGGGCCACATTGACGACTGCTGCCACATAGGTTATCCCAAGGAGGATACATACGCGGATCCAGTAGTTGATCTTTTTAAAAGCAGCCAGTAAAACCAGCGTCAGCCACACCACAGCCAAGACGTACGTTAAAGGATTGCTGCCTGGGGTTTTACCTTCAACGATTAGGACGGCTGCAACAGCAGGCGCAGAGGCAATTACCATTACCGCCAGGAAAATATTTAGGATCCTTGTGCGCCAGTTTTGTAGCACACCAGAGACAACTTGAAACTTTATTTTGTCCATATTCAATTCCCAGAAAGGTGTTAAAAAAAGGAGTTAATTTATTATACGGCATCCACCAAATTGAATTACATCTTGTAGGTCGATTCGTTTCCATGCAAGATTCTGTTCGCGCCGGTCTCTTGCGAAGCACCCCAGCGCTGAAAGCGCGTGTGGGCAGTCCAAGCACAATTAAGATCCTTAGCCCTCCCTCGAGGCGAAGTGCCCGCAAGGGTAGAGGGTCCGTGTAACGGGGGAGAGTGTCATTAATGGATGTACGACTAAAAGTTCCAAAGACCCTCTTCAGTCTCCCATCCGTTGTACGGCGGGAGCCAGCTTCCCCCTAGGGAAGCCAAATCAATGATCGCGCCGGTCTCTTGCGAAGCACCCCAGCGCTGAAAGCGCGTGTGGGCGCACCGAGTGCGCGATTTGACCTTTAGGTCTCCCAGCTTTGGATTAAATGGAGTCGTTAAGAGTCCTTCGGTCAAGGAGTGTGCTCAGCCTGCCCGAGCCCGCTTCCGTCGGCAGGGCACTTTGTAAAGCTGGCACAATCAAACAGTGATCAGTCGATCAAAGCTTAACAAACTCACAAATCCCTGGCCTTTGGAGAAAATTATCCAACGTAGTAAAATTCCCACATATCTACGCTTCATAAACTTATGGAAAAGGTGGTAATACAATGACATCAAGTGACAATCGTGTAGCAAGTACCTTAAAAATCATAGCTTACTTAACCTATATCGGAGGATTTGTTTTGGGTCTTATTCTTGCGAGAGAAAGTGTCGATGTGGGTACTTACTATCGTAGGACAGAAACGGTATTTTCTTTCTCAACAGCTCTTATCTATTGGTATGCTTCTTTTGTCACAGGTACTTTTACTTTAGGGTTTGCGGAATTGATAAGACTGTCGCAATTGCAGGCTGATATTGCAGATTCAATGAATGTGGCAATCAGAAACCTTGCAATCAATCAACCCCCAACTACCACTCAGGCTCCGATCAGCCCAGCGACTGCTACATTGAAAAAACCTACACCTTCCCAATCCAGAAAAAATAGCGCGAGTGAATTTGATTTGAACAAATGGAAAAACAATAATATATAACCGTTAGTGACCACTGAATTTCACGTTCAACCTTGTGACAATTACCATTAAACGGATATAGGCAAGTTCATTTAATCAAAAATGATAAGATATTTGGATCCAGCTAACGATTTTTCAACTCTTGCCCGACTATTCACGGTCGAGATGCAAGACCCGACCACCGAAAACGGCTTGCGGGAGGATTACGAAACGCACAAGGACAGGATCTTGTGCCTGAAGGTAGCTACCTCTAAGCAAGGGGAAGTGATAGGTTTCAACTGGCTCACGCGCGATCGGAATGATGGGCAGCGAGCATACTTCTACGTGGTGGTTTCCCATGAACATCGTCATCAGGGCATCGGCAGTCAGCTCTACCAGAAGGTTGAAGCGGTCGCCCTCACATCAGCTATCCGCGAGCTGCGGGCGACCTTCCCAGACACGCTGCCCGAATCGCGCGTATTCGCGGAGAAGCGCGGCTTCAGTTTGATCTCCCACAGCATTGGCATGCAGTTGGAGCTCGAGCGGCTTGATCTGCAGCCCTTCCTGGACCTTGCGGCTGAATTGGAGAGCCGTGGTTTCGAGTTCACTTCCATGGAAGCCCTGGGGAACACCGAAGCCAACCAGCGCAATCTCTACCAGCTAAACGATGTCACCTCCAGCCAGACCATGGGGTCCGAGGGTGAGCACTCCTGGAGTTCCTTTGAGGATTTTCAGCAGTCGGTCTGCCAGTCGGACTGGTACAAACCCGCCGGGCAGATGGTCGTGATCGAAAAAAGCACGGGCAAATGGGTGGCGATGAGCGCCATCACCCGCTTTGAGGGGCAGGCCGAAGCCTACAACCTGTTCACAGGTGTGGATGAGGCTTTTCGCGGGCGGAAGTTAGCCCAAGCGGTCAAGGCAAAAGCTTTACTATTCGCAAGGGATGTTTTGGGCGTCAAAACGGTCCGCACCAATCACAACGCGCTCAACGAGCCCATAATCGCCATCGACCGCAAGTTTGGCTATGTCCAGAGCCCCGGCGAGCTGTACGTGCGCAAATACCTGGCGTAAAAACAAACACTCACAACCTGATCTGCCGGGTCATCATACAGATATTTTTGGCTGTGAGTGTTAGTCTGTGTTATTGAGCAATTAATTTATTAGCAGGCCTTAGAGTTCGTCCTCATCGATGAATGGGATCAGTTGCTTTAATACTTTCAAGTTACTAGATTTCATCAAATCCCGGGCGATTTCGGTCAACACTTTTTCATCGATGAAAGGTGCCAAGCCGACCAGGTAGCGTTCCTGCTGTTCGGTGTTCATCATTTTGGCAATCTTCCCGAGGCTTTTTTCGTTCATAAAGGGAGCCAAAGCGTTCAGGTATTGCGCGTCTTTTTCCGAGTTGAAGATTTTCTCGGCGAAGTTGCTCAGGTCTTTTTCATCCATGAAGGGCGCGAGGGCGATCAGCTTGTCGAAGCTGCCGGTCATGCTGGTTTGGCGGTTGATCAGGTTCGACAATTGTTCGCTCTCCAGGAAAGGAGCCAGGGGGATGATCTCGGAGAGATCTTTGATGCGGGTTTTGTCAATCATCTGGGCCAGGCGTTTCGAGCTGAGATGGGGCGCAAGCGCGATCAAGACTTCCACCTGGTATTCTTCGTCGGAAGCTTTTTCGACGGCTTCTTCGACCTGCGAAGGTTTCATCAGCTCGGCCACTTCAGCGACCTCTTCCAATTTGATGTCGTCGCTCTGTTCTATGATCTTGTTGACGATGGTGGTCTCTTTTTCGGAGCCCAACAATTCTTGTACATCCACGCCCAGGATTTGCGATAGTTCCATGAGTTTGGAAATATCGGGCATGGTGCTGCCTCGCTCCCAATTGCTGACCGCCTGGTAGCTGACGAACATCTTGTCCGCCAGTTCCATTTGGGTCATGTCTTTAGCTTTGCGAAGCGCTGCGATTTTCTTACCGATAAGTTTTGTGTCAAACATGGTTACCTCTTCTTCTGAAATTATAGTTCAGGAGAGCCTGGGAAAGTCATTCTCTTGTCCTTCCCCTGACTCTGCTGATTGGTTGCGGTGGATTTATCTGTTGAGTTGGCTCAAAGGGTTGATCGTGTTGAGGGCGTGAGTCTTATAGAGATCCTCGCTCCTGGTGATTCTGATCCTTTTGTCAAGCTCGTCGATTTTTGTGTGGTTAAGGTTCTGAGCTTTTGATGCGCTGATGGTATTTGCGGCTTGTGGCTTTCCGAAAACGAAAGAGAAGACATTAATTTTCTTGGTGACTAACATTTCAAACTCCTTTTTTGATCTGCTCAGATTGTAGAGGAAAGGGGCTCAGAATCCTATCAACCAGCGCTTGAATTTGGGCATTTCAAGCGTTAATTGAGTTTTGGTTTATTGGCGTTTGGATGGGAGAAAGAGGAGACCTGCGGTCAACTTAGCGTGCTCGGTCAGAGTCTGGCGCTATCATTTTTAGGCTTCCCCTAGGGCAAGCTGGCTCTCGCCGCACAGCGGCTGAGAGACTGATGAGGGTGCTCTTCATTAACTTACTCAACATAATATCAAGCACCCTCACCACCGCTACGCGGACCCTCCCCCCTCGCTGCGCTGGGGAGGGCTTAATCTATTTCATGATTCTTTCATATCACCTGCGAGAAAAGGGTTAGGATATAATTCACAAAAATAAGGGTCAGAGGAAAATATCGATGAGCGATTTTGTTACTCTTAGTTGTCCATCCTGCGGCGGGAAGTTAACTGTTCAAAAAAATTCGCCGACCTACATTTGCGATTATTGCGGGACGGAACACAAACTAAGGGAAGAAGACATCGAGTTTTCTGGGCGTTGCCCCAAGTGTCATCGAAATGACAGAGTTGAAAAAATTACCGCGATTGTCAACAGGCACGACCAACTGGCAGCAAAGTTCCCATCGCCAGATCAGTTTAATCTGGATAGGTTTGTAGAGCGATCTGATTTAGCCATTAAACAAAGACTTAACTCGTTTACTTCCTCACCTATCACAGAAAGTCGATATACACAAAGGAGCAAAGGCTTTTTTGTTGTGACGGGGATTTTACTTTTGCTGACTTTCTTCCTCATCGGCCCAGGTTCTGAAAAAGATCAATTAGACTTCTTCTTCCTCCTTTCCCTCCTTGGTGTTTTTGTATTGGCTTTTTTTGGAATATACAATTTGCTCAAGGGAGAAATAGAACAGAGAGAACTCGAAATTGAAGCTCAAAACACAAAGTCCGCTTTACAACAGGAATTGTTGACACAACAAAAAGAGGTTGATAATAAAAAGTCCATCCTGATAAGTAAGCTAAAGTCGCGTTATGACCAAATCTATTATTGTCATCGGGATGACTTATTGTTTATTCCGGGAGAATCAGATTATGCTTCATGTGACGACTTCGAAGGTTACCTAACTTATGTGTTGGAGGAAAACTTAGAAGCTTAATGAAATTGGAAGATTAATAAATCAACCAAAACCGCTGAAAGCGGCATTGTTGTTACACGTTCTTAATTTTTGCCATTCTTCTCTGTTGTTGACTGAATGTAAGCATGGCAACTACCCAAAACACCGGCAAACAGATAAAATAGAATGGCTGGCATGTGATCACGTGACGGTGGAGACAATGTGAAACGGAAAAACACGCTCATCCTGCTCGGTTTGGTGGTTCTGCTTGGCTTAAGTGCCTGCGGGGGCTTCGCGCCCGGCGACCCGACTGCCACGCCCGTACCTCCTACGGCAACACTCATTCAGCCGACCGTGATCCTGGTGGATGGCACACCGCAGGTGGTGGTGGTACCGATCAATCCGACACCCACGCCAGACCTGGTCAACCCAAACCCGGTCCGAATTACTGAGTTGGAATACCTGCAGACTGGCGCTAAACTTCACATTACTGCCAAACTCTTCAACACCCTCACCGACGCCATCCTGCGGGATGTACAGGTGGAGGTGCTGGCGCTGGATGCCAGCGGCACTCGCATCGCCCAGGAAGTGCGCACAGTGCGCTACCTCTTCCCGCGCGAAACCACCGGACTGGTGCAGGACTTTGATTTGCTCCCTGGACTTCAAACCTTTACCGTTGAGGTGCGCGTTAAGGAAGGGCTGAAGGACCGCCAACTGCGTTACTCCCAGCCTTTAGTCATCGACAATACGAGCTGGGTTGAAGCTGAGGACGGCATCAGGCTGACCGGATGGATCAACAATTCCGACCCCTATACCTACACCAAGGTCGAATTGAACGCGATCGCCTACAATGCGTCTGGCTTGATCATCGGCGGCGGACGCGGCACGATTGATTTCGTGCCCCAGGCAGACCGCACCGGTGTTTCCGTTTTGGCAGATATCGAGGCAGACCAGGAGATCGCCCTGGTGGAGATCTACCCCTGGATCACGGCGCAATCAGCCTCACTGGAGGGCGGCACCTGGTGGGAAAACATCGAAGTCAAGCAGTGGAACTTCATCGCCAATGATTATCAACACGTTTCCGGCGGCGCTTTCCTAAAGAACCTGACCGACCGCTTGCTGACCGAGACCTACTACCTGCTGACGGTCACCGACGCCGCGGACAAGGTCTGCCTGGCGGAACAGGGCTACATCGACCTGATCTGGCCGGAACAGGAACTGGTCTTCTCACCCGGTGTGCTTAACCTGCCAGTGGATTGTGTCGCTCAGCAGGTGGATATGATCATCGTGCCGGGCGAGTTCGGGCAGTTCCTACTCGGTTATGATCCCCTTGAAACCGGTATGCCGGTGGTGAATGAGGACGGTGAGACTGCCAGCGTGAACGTCATCAACAACCTCAACGCGGATATCTCTAACGCGGTCGTGTACGTGATTATTAACGACGCGAATGGAAAGATCGTTGGGGGTGGATCCGTGCAAAGTGGGAACGTGCGAGCTAACAGCTCAATAACAGCGCAAGTCCCGATCATTTATATTGGAAATTTAGAAGATCTCACATTTAACGCTTCGGTTAGCATCCCATTGGATGTGACCGTTGGACCATGAACCAAGGAGAATAGTATGACTCAACACCCTGAACGGCGTAAGTTTGTCCCGACCCCGCTCCAACCTAAGACCCCCGTCCCGGCGGATATTGACATTGCCCAGGCGGCAACGCTCAAACCGATCCGCCAGGTAGCAGAAGAGATGGGCTTGGAGGAAAGTGAGCTGGAACTTTACGGTGACTATAAGGCGAAGATCAAGCTCGAAGTGCTTGACCGCCTGGCGGATGCGCCGGATGGCAAGTACATCGACGTGACTGCCATCACCCCGACACCGCTCGGAGAAGGGAAGACGACCACCACCGTCGGGTTGAGCCAGGCGCTCGGCGCACACCTCGGAAAACGCGTAGTCACCTGTATCCGCCAACCCAGCCAGGGACCAACCTTTGGTATCAAGGGTGGCGCTGCTGGCGGCGGCTATTCCCAGGTGATTCCTATGGAGGATTTCAACCTGCATCTAACCGGTGACATCCATGCCATCACTGCCGCGAACAACCTGCTGGCGGCTGCGATCGACACGCGCATGTTCCATGAATCCACTCAGTCTGACACGGCGCTTTTCAACCGGTTGTGCCCCAAGGACAAAAAAGGCAAGCGCCACTTCTCTGTCAGCATGCAAGGTCGGCTGAAGAAACTGGGTATCACAGAAACGGATCCCGATCTGCTGACTGACGAACAAAAAGCCCGCTTCGCAAGGCTGGATATCGACCCCGAAACCGTCACCTGGCGGCGCGCTGTGGACGTGAACGACCGTATGCTGCGTGGGATCACGGTTGGGCAGGGCGATGCTGAAAAAGGTTTTGAGCTTAAAACCAATTACTACATCAGCGTTGCGAGTGAGCTGATGGCGATCCTGGCGCTGGCAACTAGCCTGAAGGACATGCGCGAACGCATCGCGAACATGGTGATCGGGCAGTCCAGGGAGGGCGAGCCCATCACGGCCGATGATCTCGGGGTGGCTGGCGCGCTGACCGTGTTGATGAAAGACACCATCAAGCCGAACCTGATGCAGACCCTAGAAGGCACGCCGGTGCTGGTGCACGCGGGTCCGTTTGCCAACATCGCCCACGGCAACAGTTCTATCATGGCGGACAAGATCGCCTTAAAGCTGGCAGATTTTGTGATCACCGAATCCGGCTTCGGCGCGGACATGGGTATGGAAAAATTCTTTGATATCAAATGCCGCTACTCGGGTAATATCCCCAGCGTGGTGGTGTTGGTGGCAACGGTCAGAGCGCTCAAGATGCACGGCGGCGGTCCAAAGGTGACCGCTGGCGCGCCGCTTGCTCCTGAATACATCGACGAGAACCTTGAACTGGTCGAAAAAGGCGCCGCGAACCTGCTGGCGCATGCCAGTATCGCGCAGAAATTTGGCGTGCCGGTGGTTGTGGCGGTCAATCGCTTCCCAACCGACACCCCTGCTGAGCTGGAACTGGTGCGCAAGATCGCCCTTGGTCACCCAGGCGTGGCGGACGCGGTGGTTGCGGACCACTTCAGCCAGGGTGGGGCTGGCGCTATTGCGTTGGCGGAAGCGGTCGTCAGGGCATCTGAAAAACCTGCGGACTTCAAATTCCTGTATCCGTTGGACATCCCGCTCAAGCAAAAGATCGAAACCATTGCTCGGGAAGTTTACGGTGCGGACGGTGTGGATTACAGCGAGCTTGCAGAAACGCGTATCGCCGAATATACCCGCATGGGTTACGACAAACTTCCCATCTGCATGGCGAAGACCCACCTCTCCCTCAGCCACGATCCCGAGCTGAAGGGCGTGCCAAAGGGCTATCGCATCCCCATCCGGGATGTCAGCGCGTCGGTTGGCGCTGGCTTCGTCTATCCACTTTTAGGGACGATGAGCACCATGCCCGGCTTGCCCACCAGACCGGCATATTACGACATCGACATCGACTTTGAGACGGGAAAGATTTTGGGATTGAGTTAAATTTTGTTCTGAAAAAAATCGGCTGGGCAACCAGCCGTTTTCTTATGGAGCATTCAAGGCTATACAAGCATGGGTGATGATCCATGCCAAATTTATATAATCCATTAACGATTTTTGGATATGATAATGCGTACGAATGTTCAATGACCGCATTTGTCAGAAGGTGAATTATGGCTAAACAAAATAAACTACGCACGCTATTCTTTCTATTATCGGTAATCGTTGTCGGTACAGCTTGTTCTCTGACCCGGGTGGGGGTCGACACCCCGGAACCCGTGGTCGAGACTCAGGTTTCTGAACCCATGCAAGTGCCAACGACACTGCCACCTCAGGAATCCGGGACAATTCTGGTACCTGAATTTGCTGCTCTGGAAGGCAGCCTTGAAGCCCTGTATGAAAAATACAGCCCAGGAGTTGTTTCGCTCCAATACTCCTCAGCCGAAGGTTCTGGCCAGGGGACGGGCTTTGTGATTGATAAAGAGGGACACATTGTCACCAATTATCACGTAGCCAGCGATATCGAACAGCTTGAAGTGCACTTTTCATCCGGGCTAAAAGTCTATGGAGATGTCATCGGAACAGATTTGGACTCAGATCTGGCGGTCATCAAGGTGGATGTGGATCCGGATGAACTGGTTCCATTAATCCTTGGGGACTCAAACCTGATCAAAGTCGGGCAAACTGTTGTGGCGATTGGAAACCCCTACGGCTTAAGCGGCACGATGACGGTGGGTGTTGTTTCCGCGCGGGGTAGAGTGTTGGACTCTATGCGCCAGACCTCGACCGGGTCGTATTATTCCTCGGGTGATACCATACAAACCGACGCTCTAATTAACCCTGGCAATTCCGGCGGACCTCTGCTCAATCTCAGCGGGGAAGTAATTGGGGTGAACCGGGCAATTCAAACGGCGGGTTTGAGCATCAGCGGTGATGCCATCAACACTGGAATAGGCTTCGCGATCTCATCGAACATTGTGCGCAAGGTGGTTCCATCGTTAATTGAGAAGGGCAGCTATGAGTATCCCTATCTTGGCATGACCAGCTACACAAGCATGTCGCTGGCGATGATTGAAGTGTTGGATTTGCCTCAATCCACAGGCGCGTATGTGTCTTCGGTGGTTCAGGGCGGTCCGGCTGATCAGGCGGGGATTCGCGGTGGCACTTCACCCAGTTCGGTACAGGGGCTGTTTAAGGGCGGTGACTTGATCATCGCGGTTGATGGACAACCTATTAAGGACTTCAGCGAATTGTTGAGCTACATGGTGGTGAACAAAAACCCGGGCGAGACGATCACTTTCACTGTCATCCGTGATGGACAGACGCTGGATGTGGGTGTGGTGTTGGGCTTCCGCGAGTAAAGATATTGTATTGAAACAAAAGAGGCGCCGCGGCGCCTCTTTTTGTGTATGATATTGGGTAACGACCGTAGGGAACGGCCTTGTGCCGTTCCGTTTGGTTGTGTTTGCGGAAGGGGTCAAGCCCCTTCCCTACGAGAGTTCTGCTTGACTATATTGCGGAAGGGGTCTGCCCCTACGCCAATTATTGCCAAAAGACCCTCGTAGGGAAAAGGCCTGCCTTTTCTACAGCCTCCAGGTAGACGCATCCCGCAGGGGGAGGTGTAGCACGGCGTCAACCCTACATCAAATGCTAAAAACCCTGGTTTGACACCTTGGTAATCACCCCTCCCCGTCGTGACCCGTCATCATGGCAAAAACTTCGCCCTTACAGGTTAATCTTCCAATTACTCGTATCTCAGGGCTTCGACCGGTTCCAGGTTGGCAGCGCGTAATGCTGGATACCAACCAAAGAAGATGCCAACCGCAAGTGAAAACAGGGTGGCGAGCAAAACGGAGTTCAGGCTGATCTCGGGCACAAGAGGTGTGCCGGAATTGGCTGCAATCGCGCCTACGATTTTCCCCAGCAGCCAACCGAGCCCAATGCCGATCAATCCGCCAAACACGCTTAACATGGCCGATTCGGTTAGAAACTGCAGTTGAATATCAAACTTACGTGCTCCCAGGGCTTTGCGCAAGCCGATTTCCCGCGTCCGTTCCGTCACGGAAACGAGCATGATATTCATGATCCCAATGCCCCCCACCAGCAGGGAGATGGCGGCAATCCCAGCCAGGAAGATCGTTAAAATTTTTGTGATCGAGTTGGCAATGGATAGAATGTCCTCTTGGTTGGTCAGGGTGAAATCGTCCGGCTGACGGCTGGTTAGGCGGTGAGAAGCCCGCAGAATGGCTTTCGCTTCCTGCATCGCCAGGTCAATCGACTGTGAATCCTGCGCCTGGATCAGCAGGAAATCCACTGCGTTTGGGACGCTCTGGCGCTGAACGCGCAGCTGCATGGCAGTAATCGGGATATAAGCGTCCATGTCCGGGCTGGAAAATTGATTTCCTCCCTTGGCCGTGGCGATGCCAACTACGCGGAAGGGATAGTTGTTGATGTGTACGGTTGTGCCAACCAACTCTGTTTGCCGACCTGTCAGCCTTTCAGCCAGCTCAGGACCAAGAACAACAACTGAGCTTCGGTTGGTGACATTGCTTTCCGTGAAAAAGGTCCCTTCACTCAGTTTGAGGTCAGTAACTTCAGCATAATTCTCGGCGACACCCATAATGGAAGTCTGCGCGCTTTCATCCCCAAAACGGACCCTGCTCTGACCCGAGAGAACAGAGGCAATGTTTAGGATATGCGGCGCGCGGGCACGGTTGGAGAGGGCGTCGGCATCTGATGTGGTGAGGCGCTTGGGATTGGTGACGTCTTCGGCACTATTACCCCGGAAAACGTAGATGACATTGGTTCCGATCGACTCAATTTGCCCGATGATGCTGGCTTCGGCACCCTGCCCGATAGAGAGCACTCCAATCACTGCGCCAACGCCTATGACAATGCCCAGGACCGTCAGAAATGAGCGGGTTTTATTGGCTGAGAGGCTTGCGATCGCTTCTTTTAATGCTTGCCAGAATTTCATGAGATTGCCTCCGGAGCTTTGATTAAGCCATCGAAGAGCTGCACGATCCGCTGGGCGTGAGCTGCCACGTTCGGATCATGGGTTACCAGCACAATGGTGGTCTTCTGCTCCTGGTTTAGCTTCAGGAGCAGATCCATGATCTCTTTCCCGGATTGCGAGTCAAGATTACCGGTCGGTTCATCCGCCAGCAGGATAGCCGGTTGGTTTACCAATGCCCTGGCGATGGCAACACGCTGCTGCTGCCCGCCGGATAGTTCATTTGGCTTGTGGCGCATGCGATCCCCAAGCCCGACGGATTGAAGGGCTGCTTCTGCGCGCTGGCGCATGCTGGAGGTGTTTTCGCTATAGCGCAAAGGCAGGGCGACATTTTCGATCGCGTCAACGCGGGGCAATAAGTTGTACTTCTGGAAAACAAAACCGATCTTTTGGTTGCGGACGACAGCAAGTTCATCATCGTGCAGATCGGAAACAAGCAGCGAATCGAGGTAATACTCACCGGAAGTGGGCGAGTCAAGGCAGCCAATCATGTTCATCAAGGTCGACTTGCCAGACCCGCTTGGACCCATGATCGCGACCATTTCGCCCGGGAAGATTTGCAGGTCGATGCCGCGCAAGGCTGAAACGACAATGTCCCCGAGGAGATAATCCTTGGTGAGATTGCGCACATCGATTACAGGCTCTTTAGCCTGTGAGTTAAGTTCCATTGCTACCTGCCCATTTGCATAAAGGAATCCATCAGGGAGGAGGGTGGTGAGAGTAAAATCGATTCACCATCCTGGATGTCGGCTTCCAAAACTTCGATTTTGCGGCTTGAGTATGCGCCAATTTTGACCTCGACCTCAACGGGTTTTCCATCCCGCAGGACGTAGACATAGTAATCGCCGTTGCGGCTCACGATCGACTCGGCAGGAACGGTGTAGGTGTTTGGTTTTTCTTCAACCAGGATGTTTACTCCCACGGTCATGCCGGGTCGGATACCTTCATGGTTGGAATCCAATTGGATGGTGACGTTGTAGTTGACGATGCCAGCGGTGTTGACGCCGATGGTGGCAACCTCAACGATTGTGCCTGAAAAGATCTGATCGAAAAACGCGTCAAAGACCAATTCCGCTTCCTGCCCAACTTTGATTTGAGGGATGTCAACCTCGGATACAGGCACATCCACAAACAACTCCGATAAATCAGCAATCTGGGCTGCTGGACTGCCAGCGGTAACTGTGTCGCCGCGTTTGAAATTCAGGGAGGTGATGGTGCCGTCAAACGGCGCTTTGATTGTCTGACCCTCTAATTGCTTTTCTGCAAGCTGCAGCTGTAATTCAAGCTTTTCTTTGACCTCGGGGTCAGGACCGTCAGCAATTTTTCCTAATGCTGACTGCCAGGCGGCAATATTCTGCTTTTGTAGGTTGATCTGGCTGTTAAGTGAATCAGTTTCGCTGGCAATAACCACAGGATCGCAAAAATCGAGATCCGCGCGAGCAGCTTGGACCTGGAGCCAGCGTGCCTGGGTGGACCAGGTTTGGTAATTCTCGAGAGCGTCATCATAAGCCGTCTGCAGGTTGGTCAGCCGCCAGTCTGTGCATTCGCGGTCGGTGAGGGCAAGCAGGTTTTGCTCAAGCGTCGTGAGGGTGTTCTCCGCGTTAGTCAAATTGTTCTGCAGTGTGACGCGTTGTAAATCTGTGTCGGAATCAAGGTTCTGCAAGCCGGATTGTGCGTTCAGTAAATTGAGCTGTGCCTGGAGCATTTCTGCAGGCAGGCGGGAGTCATCCAGGCGATACAGGACATCGTTTTCAGTGACCGACTCGCCAACTATGTGATCAACTTCCCCCACGAAACCGGAAGTTTGCCAGTAGAGTGTCGCGGATTGACGCGGGCGGATAGTGCCGGCGCCGCTGATCGTGGACGTGAGCGTCTCGCGGGCGTATAGAACAGTTTCCAGTTGAGCCAGGGCGGTTTCGTTTTCCCTTTGCAGGCGACGCTGGTTCAGAATGTACGCTCCAGCGATAAGCACGAGAATGAGTAAAAGGATCAGCAGCCTGCGGCCGGTTTTCTTCTTCTTTTTTAATTGGGGTCGATCATTAGTGGACATCAATTCCTCCGAAATGATATTTGTCAATCTTACTCTCTAACAATTAGAGAAGCGTTAACTATGCTTCAACAAAAGGGATATTGCCAATAAATGCATCACCCTGACAAGCTCTTCGCCAATGAAAATAACTTGGTTATTTGATCAACCTGGAGATGGCTTTGAAAGCCGGGTGTTGCGCGGATCGCAAAAGGCTGAAAAGCGCCATCTCGACGGTGGTTAAGTGTACCCCCTGGTTTGAAAGTTCCTGCAAAGCAATTTCCTTGTTGTAAGGGTTGCGTGAAGAGACGGCGTCTGCAGCCAGGTAGACTTGAAACCCATTAGCGATGAGATCGAGGCTGGACTGATAAAGGCAAATGTGGGTTTCGAAGCCGCACAGGAGCAGTTGACGGCTCCCTGAATTGCGTATAGCCTGTTGAACTGCGGCGTCCTGCCAGATGCTGAAGTGCACCCGAGGTAGGTCGCTCTGCCCAGGCAGAAGGCTGGCAACTTCCGGGATGGTATGACCGATTTTTTCGGGGACCTGCGCGGTGAGTAGCACGGGAATTTCAAGTAATTGTGCTCCTTCCACCAGTTGCGAGATCGCCCGAACAGCTTTTTCACTTTCGTCAACCACGCGGGCAAGCTTGCCCTGGACGTCAATCACGACTAACAGAGTATTTTCAGGGGTTAACATAGGTGATGCTCCTGGGTTGAGGTCATTTGCATCAATTATAATCAAGCTATGCCCATAAAAGCTGCTTTTTCGGTGATCAGAGATTCGATCGTAATTTGGTGGAAAGATTGGGCCAACCAGATAGTGGTAGCGCTGGTGGCAATTCTTCTCAGCCTGACGGTGGTGCTGTATCCAATGGCGCTTTTTGGCGTCTATGAACAATCGCTGGACCTGACTCATGACATACGCACTGGCATTATGGGTTTCTGGCAGGGTTTTAAGACCTACTGGCGCAAGAGTCTGTTCTGGGGATTGTTAAACCTGTTGGTTCTGGGTTTCCTGGGCTTTAACACCTGGTTTTACAGTAGCATCAACCACTCGATCGCATTAGCATTGATGATCTTGATGGTTTTCTTGGGTATTTTTTGGCTGATTTGGCAATTTTACTCTGTCAGCTGTTTCTTTTTGCAAGAGGAGAAAAAACTCAAGATTGCCTGGAAAAATGGATTGGCAATCATCCTGCTGCAACCGGGATACGCAATCGTGATCGCGACAATGATGTTGATCCTTGTGGGGCTTTCCATCACAACCTTCATTCCTCTTTTCCTGGGATCGATACCACTGATTTCCATCCTGGGTTTAAAGGCTGTGCAAGCAACAATTAAGCAGGATGCAGCTTAATTTGCTATACTAAAAACTAGTTTTACCGAACGAAAGCGAGGAGTTATGGCACGAAAAATCCTGGGTTACGTCGAGTTGATTTGGACCTGTGATAGTTGCAACACTAAAAATCCAGGAGCCATAAAATCCTGCACCAGTTGCGGCGCGCCGCAACCCCTGGGAGTACGCTTTGAGCAGGTGGACCCCAACACTTTCAATTTCATCAAAGACGAAGCCCTGATTCGCATGGCTCTTTCCGGACCGGACAAACACTGCCCCTATTGCGGCACGCGCAACGTTGCAGACGCTCAAACCTGTGTGCAATGCGGTGGTGATATATCGGTGGGGGCTACTTCCAGACCTTCCGGAGATGTGCTTGAGCCTTACCCTGTCAATGGTGAACAGAGCAGCTCCCAACAAAATGCGGGGCAGCAGCCAATGGCAACCCGAACCCCGATGCCACGGGGAGTGTCGATCGCTATGATCCTGGTGGTGCTGGCGATTTGTGCTTTTGGCATATTCCTTCTCACCAGCATGCTGCGCACGGATGTGGTTAACGCGACTGTTGCGTCCACTCGATGGGAGAGGGTGGTGGTAGTGGAGTCTTACCAGTTGGTGAACGCCAGTGACTGGGCCACGAATATTCCGGCTGATGCGACAATTTCAAGTTGTACGCTGGAATACCGCTATGATTCCGACCAGCCCACTGAGCATTCGGAGGAAATTTGCGGGACGCCCTACAAGATTGATCTCGGCAACGGTATGAGCCAGGTGGTGCAGGACTGCAAATATCGGGTCTATGAGGACTTTTGCCGGTATGAGACCATGGGCTGGACGGTTGGTGAAACCTTGCGCTTGAATGGTACCGATTTGAACGCAATCTGGCCGGCGGCAAACCTGACGGATATGCAGCGAGTTGGGCAGGCAACCGAGACCTACACCATCTGGTTCAGCGCTGGCGGGCGGGAGTACGACCTGCGAACGTCGGATTACAATCTGTACCAGCTTGCCTACCCTGGCAGCGAATGGGAGCTGGAAGTGAACCAGCTTGGCGCGGTCACTTCAGCGCAACCATTGGAATAATTCCTGGTAGAAAAAGAGAATCAAAAACCCACCGATCCGGCGGGTTTTTGTGTGTAGCGATTATCTATAACCGGGAATCAACACCCAGCGTTCGCCGTCCTTGAAGGCGTAATGGGGCAGCCAGCCCAATCCAAAGAACTCTTCGATGATATCCTTCTTGAGCGGATTAATGGTGACTTCGCGGATGGTGCCAACAGTCTCCTGCGCGGTTTCCTGGAAGGCATCCATTTCTTCTTTCATCTTTGTGTCCAGTTCGGCGAGCTGCTTGTTATATTCTTCAATCATCAGTTCCGACTCTTCCACGTTTGATTTGGCAGTGGAGGTCAGGCGGCGCTTGGTAAGCGAGCTGCTGATGCTCTTTTTGCGCTTAGAGAAAAGGCCGATGACGGTGGAAAGACCTGTGCCAGCTTCTTCAATGCGGCGCTGATTGAGGATCTTCTTGTCCTTTTCAAGCTCGATCTCTTCCTTCATTTTCTTGGCTTCGATCGCCTTGCGCAGTTTCTCGTATTTGTCCTCAATTTTCTTGACCGCGTCAGATTGCCCGCCCTGGCTGGCTTGGCTGCAGCGAAGCTCAAAATCTTCGCGGCTCTCACCGGGCTTGGAGGTCAGCTTGAGTTTATCATTCGTGAACAGAGTCAAACCGTTTTCACGGTAGATCCATTCTTCGAAATCCTTGGAGAGGCTTGCTATGTTCTTCTGATCGTCAAACGGGTAGCGCAAGTCGCCAAAAGTGGCGTTTGGCAGGGGGCTGGATTCGGCTGCCAGCAAATCGATGGGCTCGTGTTTATAATCCAGCCAGCGCACCAGGCCGCGCCCTTCGATGCCGGGAAGGTTGACAGAAATCTTCTTTTCCTGATCTACTCCATAAGTACGATTGGCAAAATACACCTTTGCCTGACCTATCAAGGCGGGCTCATAGTGGTAGCGCTGTTCCGCGTTGGTGGGGATGCCCCGTTCAGCTGCCAGCCTGAGCGCCTCACTGAGACTGACTGTGACGGGCAGGTAAAGAACGCTGGCTTTGGAAGAGAGGATCGGTTCATTGGGGCTGCCTGGCAGGTTCTGGCTTGAACCGCCCAGCACTTCTTCAACCGTGATCGGGCCGTTGCCGTTGGCAGCACTGGAGACCTGCAAGACGTCTGCGCCAACCAGGCGGTTGAGCTCAGAGAGTTTCGTGCGCATGATTGGTCCGGGAAGATAATTCATCGCCCAGCGGGTGGTGAAGATTTCGGGGGCTTTGGCGTGCACGTTGTGCATCAAGAAAACGCGCTTGCCAAGCGAAGAAATGGTTGTGTCAAAGTAGCCGCGGTCAAAGGAGCCCGTTGCTGTCGCCAGCCCGTCCAGCAAGCGCTGTTTGTCCTGATCGGTCTGGAGTTTGCCAATGATCCAGGTGCCCGTGTTGGAGAGCGCTTTGTAATCCAGGTCGATTGGGTTCTGGGTGGCGAGCACCAACCCGACGCCGAAGGCGCGCGCTTGCTTGAGAAGGCGCAGGATGATCGGCTTGCTGGGCGGATTTGCAACCGGTGGCAGGTAGCCCACAATTTCGTCAAAATATACCAGTGCGCGCAGGCTGCCGGTGCCGGATTGCGTCCGCATCCAGGTCTCGACCGCGGAATAGAGCAGCGTGATGAAGAACATTCGTTCCTGGTCAGCCAGGTGCGCCAGGTAAAAGACGCTGTGGCGCGGTTTGCCATCAGGCGAGTACAGGAAAGCGCCGATGTCGAGCGGTTGCCCTTGCAGCCAGTTTTGGAAAGAAGGCGCGGCAATAAAGTTGTTTAGCGCCATCGCCAGTTCAAAGCGATCCTTTTCAGGGTAGAACTTCGAAATCGGGAAAACCCCCAATTTCTCAAAGGGTGGGGTCTGAACTTGCATGATCAGCGATTCCAAGTCAAGGTCCTGCCCCTGGCTCCAGGCGTTTTCGAAAATGTTGGAAAGCAGGATGTGTTCCCGTGAGCGAACGGGGTCGATATCCTTATATCCCACCAGTTCAAGCAAGGCGGTGGCTGTGCTGCTGATATTTTCGCGCAGGATTTCCGTATTCTCCTCCCAGGAGATGGAAGGGGCTTTCAGGGACGAAAGAATGCTTACCGGGAAGCCCGAATCAGAACCAGGGCTGTAGATGGCGTAATCCACGTTGTCAGCCAGTTTCTGCATGCGTGCCTGGTCGATGCCTGAGCGCGCAAGACCCTTTTGCCAATTTCCGGCGGCTTCCTCGGCGGCTTGCTGAGGGGTTTTGCCTTCACGCCGGGCGATGTCTTCATCCACCCAGGGGGCAAAGTCAGAGGGCAGCAGCTTTGGGAAGTGCAGCAGGTGGTTGGTCAGATCCCCTTTGGGGTCGATCAGAATGGCGGGAATGCCCTGCAACGCCGCTTCTTCGAGCAGAATGATGCCCATACCCGTTTTACCAGAGCCGGTCATGCCGGTGATCATGGCGTGCGTGGTGAGGTCGCTGGGGTCATAGAAAGTGAGTTTGTCGGGGATGACCGCTTTGCTGGCGAGGTCATAAGTTTGACCGAAATAAAATTCTGAGGGATTGAGTTCCATTAAGCCTCTCCTTAAATAATTATTCAGAATAATTTGATTATATATCAAAGTTAGGGGATTTCGCGGCGCAGAAAGAAGCGCTAACGGCTTGTCCCAACCTAAGCCGGGAAATAATCGTCCAGGTTGAGGGCTTCGAGGCTGGGAATGATGGCAGTCGCGAGCGAAAAGTCCTGCCCTGTTGTGACCTCGTTGGGCACTGCAATCACACGGATGCCGGCGCGATGGGATGCCACAACACCATTGTTCGAGTCTTCAAGCACCAGCGCGTTTTGCGGAGCAACATCCAGATTTTCAATCACCTTCAGGAAAATATCTGGAGCGGGTTTGGCGTTTTTGTCAACATCTTCTGCCGTCACGATCGTCTCAAAACGATCGAATATGCCAAGCCGCTTCAAATGCCCATGCACCCAATCGCGTTCTGAACTGGAGCCGACTGCCAGCAGGAAACCTCTTTTATCGGCCTCATCCAGAACCTGGAGGACACCGGGTAGGGCCTCTGCGTGCTTGATGGTCTGGAGAGCTTCACGTTCCACGTCAAGGCGCAACTCCCGAGCTGAGACACCATTGTTGAGGTGATCAGCCAAAACCTGCTGAGGTCTGTATCCGCCAACCACGTGATGGGCGCCGATCAGGTTTTGATATCCCGCCATGTCAAAAGCCAGACTCGCCTTAGCGAACTCACGCTTCCAGATGTGGCAATAGACTGCTTCGGTTTCAATAATCAGGCCATCCAAATCGAAAATGATGGCCTGTTTCTCGTGATTTACAGAATTGTCAGTCAAAATACTTACCTCCGCACTGACCCTGTACCCCAATAGCCGCTGCGCAGGGGAGTGATATCTTCAACGGTGATAAAAGCTTCCGGATCGACTTCCAAGGCAAGCTTTTCAATCGCAGGCACGTCTTTGCGCCGAACCGACAGGTCACAAAGCGACACTGACCCATCTTTTCCCCTGGCTGAGATCTCAGTTACAGCGTAATCCATTTTGCGCAGAGCGTCAGCCACTGCAAGACCGTGCTGCTTGGTGATGATCTTGATGTGAGAAAAGCCGATCGCAAGGCGTTTTTCGATCGCCATTCCAACCACATTGCCCGTGGCAAAACCAGCGGCGTAGCCGACCACGTACAAAACATTTGAGAGGTCGTTCAAAACCGCTCCAATGATAACAACGTACAGTACCGACTCAATGAAACCGAGTACCCATGCGATTCCCTGTTTTCCGCGCATGGTCAGCATGAAGCGCAAGGTGTCCATGGCAATCGAAGCCACGCGCACCAAAAAAATAAGAAGCGCTGTCAGAATGGCTGCAGGAGTTAATATCAGTTGCATTTCAATTCTCTACGCCTCGGTCGTATCCTCGCCCCTGGCTGAAAGCAGCGCGGGCAGGTACAGGTCGTCCGCGTATTCTTTGACCATGCGGGTCATCGAGAACATAGGCGAGGTGGTGCGGATGCACTCTTTGATCCGCTGGATCCAATCACCAGGCAAGCCGTCAGCTGAGCGTTTGGTGTAGTAGAGCGGCACAATCTCGTGCTCGAGCGTGTCATAGAGGCTCTTCGCGTCGGCGTCGTCCTGCTGATCCAGGTTGTCGTAGTGGGTGTCGTCGCCGATCGCCCAACCGTTGTGACCGTTGTAGCCTTCAGCCCACCAGCCATCCAGCACGGAGAAGTTGAGCGTGCCGTTCATGGCGGCTTTCATGCCGCTGGTACCCGAAGCTTCGCGCGGGCGGCGCGGGGTGTTGAGCCAGATATCTACGCCCTGAACCAAATAGCGCGCCATATCCATGTCGTAATCATCCAAAAAGACCAGCCGTCCGCCGTTGCGGGCGTCTTTCACCTTGCGGTAGACCTCCTGGATCAGGAGTTTGCCGGGTTCGTCAGCGGGATGCGCCTTGCCGGCAAAAACGATCTGAACAGGTTTGCGGGCGTTGGTCACAATCCGGAGCAAGCGGTCGTAATCGCGGAAGAGCAAATTGGCGCGTTTGTAAGTGGCAAAACGGCGCGCGAAGCCGATCGTGAGCGCGGTCGGGTCCAGCAAAACGCCGCTGGCGACCGTCTGCACGGGGTGAACGTTGGTGTTTTCCCACTGATAGCGGGCGCGACCGACCATGTAGTTGATCAGCTTGCGTTTGAGGTGCAATCGCACGCGCCAGAGGTCATCATCCGGAATGTTTTCAATCCTCTCCCACATGGTTGGGTCGTCCTGGAAAACCTTCCAGTCAGGGCCGAGGTAACGGCTGAAGAGGATGCCAAGCCGGCGGGCAAGCCAGGTGCCGGTGTGGACGCCGTTGGTGATGTAAGAGATCGGAACTTCCTCGGCAGGCGTTTCTGGCCAAAGGTATTGCCACATGTTGCGCGAGACTTCGCCGTGCAACTTGGAGACGCCGTTGCGATAGTCTGAGAGTCGCAGCGCGAGCACTGGCATGCTGAAGACTTCGTCCGACCAGTCGGTTTTTACCCGGGCAAGATCAATGAATTGATCACGATTTAACCCGAGGTCGCACCAAACACCTGAAAAATACTTGTCGATCAACCACGCGGGGAATTCATCATTGCCAGCAGGCACGGGGGTATGGGTGGTGAAAACGCTGGTCTTGCGCACGGCTTCCTTGGCTTCTTCAATGGTTTTGCCTTCAGCCATGAGCTGGCGGACGCGTTCGAGCGTCAGGAAGGCGGAATGACCTTCGTTCATGTGGAAAATCGAGGGTTTGTAGCCCAGGCGCTGCAGAGCGCGTAAGCCGCCAATGCCCAGCAGCATTTCCTGCGAGATTCGCAGTTCGGGATCGCTGATGTACAGGCGGTCCGTTAGCTGGCGATCCTGGTGGTTATTTTCTGGGATGTTGGTGTGCATCAGGATGAGCTTGTTGCGTCCGATGTTGAGCTCGTAAAGCCGGGCAAAAAGGCTGCGCCCAGGCAGCTCGATCGAGATGGTGATCGGTTTGCGTTGTTCGTCGTAGAGGGCGATCAGGGGCAGGTCGTCGAAGTGTAGCTCAATGTTGCGGGCTTCCTGCCAGCCATCTTCACTGATTCTCTGCGAGAAGTAGCCAAAGGTATAAAGGAATCCAACTGCCACCAGCGGCAAGCCGAGGTCGCTGGCTTCCTTGAGGTGGTCGCCCGAAAGCACGCCCAAACCGCCGGCGTAAACCATCAGCGACTCGTGCAAACCGTATTCAAACGAGAAGTAAGCGATCTGCTCATCCTTCAGGGTGGGATAGGTTTCGTTGAACCAGGTGTCATCCTTGTGCATGTAGGCATCAAACTCGCGCATGATCCGGTCGTAGCGTTCGAGGAAATAGCGGTCTTTGATCAGATCATCAAAGACCTGGCGGTCAACCTTCCTGAGGAAAACGATCGGGTTATGGGTGGATTGCTCCCAGGTAAGTTGGTCAATTTCCTTGAACATGCGCGCGGCTTCGGGGTTGCCGACCCACCAAAGGTTGTGGGCAAGGTCAGCCAGCCGCTTGATGCGGTAGGGCAGGTCAAAACTATTCGGGGCTTCTCGAATGATTTTATTCATATTATGTACAGACAATCCTTTCAATGCCAGGGTTAGCCAGCAGACATCTTAACAGAAGCGGATAGGGTACGCTTCGGCGACGTTATATTATACCCATTAACGCGAGTTAAGTGGGATTACTATGCCCAGCCGAACACGATGTTGTGTAGGTTTCGTGCCTGCTCCGCTTTTTCGTGCATTAGCCTTTACGAATTACCCATCACCTATCAGCTACCAGCTGTCACCTATTTCCACTTTTTACACTTTTTACACTATTTACACTGTTTTTTGATAGCGCAGAATGCCTGTTTGAGTGTAAAAACTCCTTTGTTAAGGTGCGAAGGTTTATTTTGCGCGTATAGTATAGCACAAATGTTCTAATATGCAAAATCGAATCTTTGGGGAAGCCCAAGCCATCGTAGGGGTTTGGCAGTGCAAAGCCTCCCCTTGTGGGATGCCAACCCTTGACCCCCCCCTTCAGTAGTAGCTAAACAAAAAGTGGTGCTCCGAAGAACACCACCTATCCCTTTAAGACCAAACAATTATTTGGACCAATAATCAGCCAACAAGCCAGCCTGGTCCAACACCTTATTGACTGAAACTGTGTACTCACCCGTGCTTGGGTCATCGGGTGGATATTTGTATTTTCGCAAAATCCGCTTCACCATAACACGCAACTTCGCCTGTACACTTTGCTTGTACTGCCAATCAATCGAGGTGTTCTTGCGTACGCTCTCCGTCAATTCATGCGCGATCTGCTTCAGAATCTGGTCTCCCAGCAAGCTCTCCGCGTTGGGGTTGTCCGCCAGGGCGTCATAGAATGCCAATTCATCTTTTTGCAGATTCAGTTTCTCTCCACGCTCATCTGCAGCCCGGATTTCTTTCGCCAATTGGATCAGTTCTTCGATGACCTTTACAGAATCAATCAGCCCGTTCTGATAGCGCTTTATGGCTTCAGCCAGCATTTCAGAAAACTTGCGTCCCTGAACCATGTTCATCTGCCCACGGGTCTTGATCTCGTCATTCAGCAAACGTCTCAACAGTTCCAATGCCAGATTCTTTCGTTCCATCCCATCAATCTCGGCCAGGAACTCGTCGGACAGAATGGAAATATCCGGTCTCTTGATTCCTGCCGCGTCAAACACATCAATGACCTCACTGGATACGATCGCGTCATTGATGATCTGCCGGATAGCGGTTTCGATTTCTTCGTTGGTACGGGTTCTTTCGCGGTCTTCAAGTTTGGTAAAGCGGGCTTTGATCGCCTGGAAGAATGCCAGATCATCGCGGATCTCGATCGCCTTGGGGTGGGGAACTGCCAGCCCAAAGGCTTTCTGTAGTTTGACCACGTTATCCTTGAATCTCTCTTTGCCATTCCGAACAGTTTTACCTTGCCTGATTTCGGGCAACCCCAAAAGGTAGTCGGCAGCATTGAGAATGAAGTTGAGCTTGTATTTCGGCTCCAGGGTGAAGTAGCGTTTGTAATCAAAACGCCCGAACATGTTCACCACGATCTCGTAATACTCCAGCATCTTGGCAACTGCTTCTTCCTGATCAATCGCGATCTGACCCTTACCCTGGCTGGCGGCATAAATGAGCAAAGCCTGCTTGAGGTCCTGGGCGATGCCGATGTAATCAACGATCAAGCCGCCCTCTTTATCCCCAAACACGCGATTGACCCTGGCGATAGCCTGCATCAGGGTGTGCCCGTTCATGGGTTTGTCAATATACATGGTGTGCAGGCAGGGCGCATCAAAACCGGTCAGGAACATGTCCCGCACGATCAGCAATTTCAGATCATTTTCCGGGTCCTTCAGCCGGTTGCCGATCAGCTTGCGTCGTTCTTTGTTGCGAATGTGTTCCTGAAAGTCCAGGGGGTCGCTCGAAGAACCAGTCATCACGATCTTGATCGCGCCTTTGTCGTCATCCGGGCTATACCAGTCCGGGCGAAGTTTTATGATCTCGTTGTGAAGCGCCACGCAGATGCGCCGGCTCATGCAGACGATCATGCCCTTGCCTTCTGCGGCAGACGTGCGCTGTTCGAAGTGGTGGATAATATCCGCCGCAACTTGCTCAAGGCGGTCCTTGCTGCCCACGACGGCTTCTTTGCCAGTCCAACGTGCGAAGCGTTTTTGCCTTTCTGTCAGTTCCTCATCCTCAGTGATCTCTTCAACACGTTGATCGAGGGTCTTTTGGTCCTCTTCAGAGAGTGCAATTTTGGCGAGCCGGCTTTCGTAATAGATCGGCACGGTTGCGCCATCCTCAACTGCCTGCTGGATGTCGTACACGTCCACATAATTCCCGAAGACTGCCTGGGTGCTTCGATCGGTCAGTTCGATCGGCGTGCCTGTAAAGCCGATGAACGAAGCGTTTGGCAGAGCGTCGCGCATGTGGCGGGCAAAGCCGTCAATGAAGTCGTACTGGCTGCGGTGGGCTTCATCTGCGATCACCACCACGTTACGCCGGTCTGTCAGTGCGGTATAGACTCTACCGTTCTCCTCCGGGAAGAACTTTTGAATTGTGGTAAATACAATTCCACCCGAAGCAACCGAGAGCAAACGTTTCAATTCTTCGCGGCTACTGGCTTGAACCGGTGTTTGGCGTAAAAGCTGCTGGCAGTTGCTGAAGGTTTCAAAAAGCTGTTGGTCCAGGTCGTTGCGGTCGGTCAGCACCACGAAAGTGGGGTTGTTCATTTCCTGCGCCAAAACCAGCTTGCCGACATAAAACACCATCGAGAGGCTCTTACCGCTACCCTGGGTGTGCCAGATCACCCCAGCGCGCCGATCGCCCGCGAGTTGTTCATCAACTGTTGGTAAACCGTAAGCTGCAGGGTGGTCGGTGACGAAGTGCGATGTCCGCTCCGCTGAGGCGCGTAAAGTGGAACGAATAGCTTTGTTGACTGAAAAATACTGGTGATAAGCGGCTAACTTCTTGAGCGTTTTTTCCCTGGCATTCTCGAACACAATAAAGTGCCGGATCACATCCAAAAGCGTGCGCTTGTTCAGCAGCCCTCTCACCAAAGGCTCAAGCTCCGCCTCGTGTTTGGAATCGACGACCGTCTTGCCTTCCACGCTTTTCCATTCCATGAAGCGCGAATAATCGCTGGTGATTGTGCCGGCTTTGGCAAACCAGCCGTCACTGATCACCTCAAAAGCGGTGTACTTGAACAAAGAAGGGATTTGTTGGTGATAGGTCTGCAGTTGCCGGAAAGCCGCTTGTAGATCGGCTTTTTCGTCAGCGGCGTTTTTAAGTTCAATCACCACTAATGGCAAACCGTTGATGAACAGGACGATGTCCGGGCGTTTGTTGACGTTATTTTCGACAACAGTGTATTGGTTCACTGCCAGAAAGTCATTGTTCTCGGGGTGGTTAAAGTCGATCAGCCAGACCTTATCCGTGCGGCTCTTGCCTTCCCCCACGCCAAACTTCACGTCCACCCCCTCGGTCAAGTAGCGGTGGAAAGCCTGGTTATTGTCGATAAGCGTCAGGCTTTCGGTGCGCAGTACTTTTTTAAAAGCTTCTTCGCGGGCAGAGATCGGGATGTCGGGGTTGAGCCGGTTGATAGCGGCTTTCAATCGCCCCTTGAGGATAACCTCGTTGTAAACGCGTTCCGGGGCAGGCCCTTCAAGCAGGTCAGGTCCACACGCCAGGCCATAGCCGCTCTCGTCGCGCAGTAGTTCGAGCGTGACTTGTTCGATTTCAGATTCGTAAAGGATCATCTTGTTCCCCTTGAATGCAATTCATCGTTTTCCCATTGGGCTGGGTTGTTCAGAATGTAAGCCTGGGCGTTGGTTAGATCTTGATCATCACGGATGATGTGCTCCCAGTAATTGCGCTGCCAGACAGGGTTGCCAGGTGTGCAGCGGGCAAGGTTGATGCGCCGGGATACGGCGGATTTGAAAGCGCGCACAATGGTTGGGATCGATCCAACAACCGGTTTACCAAATTGTTCATGGGTTGGCGTGAAATTTGCGGAGGTTTCCCCCAACCCACCCGTAGGGGCACGGCGCGCCGTGCCCCTACCGTCCACAATCCATATGATGCCGTGAAAATGGTTGGGCATGATCACGAATTCATCTAATTCAATTTCATTGCGGATCAGGGCGGTTTTCTGCCATTCCTCTTGTGCGATCTGCCCGTGTTCATTTAATTTCATGACCCCATCCACAATTTCCCCGAAGAGATGTTCCCGTTGGTGGGTGCAAATCGTGATGAAATACGCGCCAGGTTGGGAATAATCGTATTCTTTCAACCGGATTGAACGACGGTGGTGGATTTCGGGGGTTTTATGGTTGAGAGGATTCATGGTTGTATTTCATTCTCCGTAGGGGCGTATGGCAATACGCCCCGATGGCAATACGCCCGTACGACCACCCCCCAACGTCCCCACGCGCAAACGGTTGGGCATGATCATATTCCCTTAACCGGAAGGAACGTCTCGACGATCATATTTGAATTTCTCCTGACATCAATTTTGGCAATAATTTATCGCGGAGAAGAGACAGTGAATATGATTCTTTACAATCATTGAATAGGTTACTTAAAAGGGGTTTCACGATTTGCTCAAATTTTTCTGAGATTTCTTTTTCAGGAATCAATATAGGTAAGCTTCTTACTGCTGGTTGATTGATTCCAGGTTGGGCAGAATTCGAATTAAGGCTTTTTATGTTCTCAGTCATATAACTTTGATCAAGCCAAAAGTACAAGAATAATTGGTTGATTAGATTATTGGACCTTAAAATAAATACATGTTCATTAATTGCACAAATCTGATGAGGAAAACCATCCATAAACATCGTTTTTCTCCCAAGACTTGCTCCATCTTTATATAACAAGACATCCTCTGACTTGACAATTCCAGATTTTAATTTGGCAAAGAACTCTTCTGATACGAATTTCTCTTTTGAAAAATCATAAAATCCTAACCCATTTATATTTTCGGCTCCAATGCTTGGGATTCCTTCGGCAAGATCACCAACGCCGCCCTTAGGTCTTGATCCACTCTCAATTGAACTTAAAACTTCACTCAAAATTCCAACCCTCCAGCCTTTTGGGATTGGACCTAATTCGCTTTCGACCAGTTCGCCGGTGGCGCCGGGGTAGTTGAAGTCGACAAACCATTCCTTAAAAATTGCCTGGGCGATAGCTTCGAGGGTGGCATTGGTCTGGCGGTTGAGCTCTATCTTGTCATCCAGCGCAGAAAGTTTTTCAACGATACTGTGTTGGGTAGGAAGAGGGGGTAGAGTGAGTTGCAAATTATTAAATGCTTTCCAAGTAACTCTTTGTCTCCCTGAAGTGCCCAACATATTTAATTCGGCAAATTTTCTAACCTCAGCTGACCTTGATAGATAATAAACAAAATCAGAATCTGAAATTCCAGCTTTCCCACGGAACACCAAAAACTCTGTAGATCCAAAGCCAACTCCATTTTGTAGATTGGTCACCTGGCAAATTTTACCGTTCTCTAAACAAGGGGTGATGCGAGCAAATAATGTGTCTTTTTCCTGAAATCTAGCACCACCAGTTAATTTCCTTGTTATTGAAGGACTGACATACCTGTAGTTCTCATTTAGATTCTTCATTTCAACAAAGGAATACTCCGTAGAGCTGTCAAGCTTTACGGAAGGGTTAATTGTGACGAAATCTGAGAAGGTAAATAATTCCCATCCCTTAGAACTCATAACCAATCCCCTTCAACTTCTGGCGAACGCGCGGTTGCAGAACTCCAACGCTTCTAATTTGGTTTGCTAATTGAGAAACTCGGAAGATCATTTTCATGTTCATGATTCACCCATTTTGGGTAGATAACCGGATTGATATGGGTACGAAATGCCACTTTTGGTACCATATCGCTGACGAACAGCATAAGACTTCATCATGTCAATGATTCTCCCATTTCTTTACATGAGAAACTGACTATGTAAAGAAAATGCCAATTCTTTTACATTTGAAAACTGATATGTAAACGAAATGCCACTTTTGTTTACATATTGCCGATAACATGTATTAATTTCTGAAAAATGAGTACATATCGCCGCGTTCATGTATTAAAAATCCAATAATTAATACACGTCATGCTCGTCATGTATTAATTTTGCCAAAATTAATACATGATATTCTCGCATAGACTCAGTTTTTGTTATCTGTGACATTTACTTTCCTTGTAATAATTTAAACAATGGCTGATTGATATAGTAATTACTTCGCCCGAATCTTGTCTTAACCAGAAATGGTGGTTCGGCTTTGGATAACTCGTCTAAGTATCGCCCAGCAGCGGCCCTTTGAACACCAACATCCCTGATGATGAAGTCAATTTTAGTGTAGGGATGCTTGAAGAGAGTGTTCAACAAATCGAGCGAATATACATTTTTTGGAAGTTCTGTTTTCATTCTTTGTTGGTATTCAGCCATTAATTCGATAAGCTTGTGAATGGTCTGGATGGTTTCCGTTGAGGTAAGTTCCACACCTTTCAGCAGAAAACTTAGCCAACCTTCCCAGTTATCATCTTTTGGATCTGCTCGTAATAGTGCCAGGTAGGAACTCTTTTCACGCAAAATGTAACGACTGAGGTAAAGGGTGGGTAGATCTAAAAGATCGTGCTGCACGAGGTAAAGCAGATTGAGGATGCGACCAGTGCGTCCATTGCCATCGTAAAAGGGGTGGATTTTCTCAAACTGATAATGTACCAACGCCATGCGAATGAGGGGATCAAGCCCTTCTCCACTGGATTGATTGTAAAAGTCCAGAAGACGTTCGAGCAATTCCACGATCTGATCATGATCCTGGGGCGGGTCATGCACCACTTCGCCAGTGGCACGGTTGACAACTCGTGTCCCAGGCTTGGTGCGAATGCCGGGACCTGGTTCACCAATCACCAAAACTTTTTGAATGGCAACCAAATCTTCAAGACACAGAGTCCCGTTTAATTTGATGTGTTCATGCCCTAACCTGAGTGCTTCAGAATAACGACTGACCTCTTTTGCGGCTGCATTATCAAATTGAGGGAGGTCTAAACCCTGTTTGAAGAGCTCATCGTGCGAAGTAATGATGTTTTCAAGGGCAGAACTGTCTTTAGCTTCCTGCAGTGAAAGTGTGTTCAGCAAGATATCCTGGTTGGGGAGCAAAGGGGCAACCCCTTTGAGTTCAGCCAGCCTGCGGTGAGCCATAACCAATTGGGCGGTCAGGGTGTCAGATTGGGCAACCTGGTTGGGGGGGAAGGCGTAAAGATCAGAGATCATAGCCAATTCCTTTCAAGTTCTCGCGGATGCGGTCCTGCAGTTCAAGTCCTTTGGCAAATTGATCTGCAAGTTGAGCAGTAAGCTCTGCCATCTTCTCTTCAAAGGGTACGCCGTCATCTTCGGCTTCTTCCGTGCCCACGTAACGCCCGGGCATCAAGACGTAGTTGTTGCCGCGGACTTCCTCCAGCGTGGCTGCTTTGCAGAAGCCAGCGATGTCGGCGTACTCGTCGCCCTCCCCGCGCCAGGCGTGATAGGTGCGGGAGATTTTTGCGATGTCCTCATCCGTGAATGCTTTGTTTCGGCGGTTGATCATGGTGCCCAAATTACGGGCATCGACGAACAGGATCTCGTTGGAGCGGTTGCGGAACTTATGGTTGGTACGATCGCGCGCCAGGAACCACAGGCAAGCCGGGATCATGGTGTTGTAGAAAAGCTGGGCGGGCAAAGCCACCATGCAGTCCACAATGCCGGCTTCGATCATGTTCTTGCGAATGTCCCCTTCGCCGCTGGTATTGCTGTTCATGCTGCCGTTAGCCAAAACGATACCGGCAGTCCCATTAGGGCTGAGTTTGTGGATGAAGTGCTGCAGCCAAGCGTAATTGGCATTGCCAACTGGCGGCACGCCGTACTTCCAACGGATGTCATCCCGCAGTTGCTCCCCGCTCCAATCGCTGACGTTGAAAGGCGGATTGGCAAGCACAAAATCGGCTTTCAGGTCGGGGTGGCGGTCGTTCAGGAAGGTATCACCTAATTCCAGTTGGGCGTCGATCCCGCGAATGGCCAGGTTCATGCGTGCAAGGCGCAGGGTGGTGGGGTTGGACTCCTGCCCATAGATGGAAAGGTCCTTGATGCTGCCTTGATGGTTAACCACGAATTTTTCGCTCTGCACAAACATGCCGCCGCTGCCGCAGCAGCCGTCGTAGACGCGGCCGTTGAAGGGCTCGATCATCTCCACCAAAAGCTTGACGATGCTGGCAGGGGTGTAGAACTGACCGCCTTTCTTGCCCTCGGCGTCAGCGAACTGACCCAGGAAGTACTCGTAAACGCGGCCAAGCAGATCTTGAGATTTACTTGGGTCCTTTTGAAATCCGATTGTGCCGATCAGGTCGATCAGCTCGCCAAGGCGGACCTTGTTCAGGTCAGGATCAGCGTAAATTTTGGGAAGCACGCCTTTGAGAGGTGGGTTGATGCGCTCGATGGCATCCATGGCGTCATCGAGGTATTTGCCGATCTCGGGCTGTTTGGCACGATCCTGCAGGTATTGCCAGCGGGCAGTTTCGGGCACGAAGAAAACGTTGTTTGCCAGGTACTCATCCGCGTCTTCAGGGTCCGCGCCTTCGTAATCGCCCTGGTTTTCAACCAGTTTTTGATACAGGCTATTAAACGCGTCGGAGATGTATTTGAGGAAGATCAAGCCAAGAACAACGTGTTTGTATTCGGCCGCGTCCATGTTGGAGCGCATTTTATCCGCGGCAGCCCAGAGGGTCTTTTCCAGTTCGTTGTTATTGGTCATGGGTTTCTCCCTTAAATAATCTCCCCCGATAGTACTGAGAGGGGTGAGTTCAATGCATTATACCTGATGCGAGTTGTTAATCTGATTTTTTGGTTTAAGGGCTGTATAGCAGCCAACCTCTTTGATCAGGCTTGCAAAAATAGAACAAATGTGCTATAATACCCGATGTGTTTCAATTTGCAACATAGCACATTAAAAACGAGTATTTGCAAGAAAACTGCTTTTCTATGCTTCCAAAAAACGTTGCAATTCTTGCATTTTTTGCAAATATGGCTCGGGATGGCGGACGGATCTGTCATTGCGAGGAGCGTAGCGACGCGGCAATCTGCAGTTTGGTTATCAGGTCGAAAATTGAGATCGCCGCGCTACGCTCGCGATGACGGGATTTGGGCGAGATCGCTTCGCAAAAGAGCTCGCGATGACGGAGTCGGGCAGGAAGACGGCCTACGAGAACTCCACCCCTTCGCTACGCGATGCCCCACTTCCCCTTCACACTGTTTCGGGGATCTTCGACTAAAGGGGGGGTACCTGGTTAGCCCTCGCCGGTGAAGGTTGGGGCGGACATCAGGACCAGTTTGCAGAGGCGTTTATCGGACATGCGGCTGAAGATGCGTTGATCCAACCTGGAAGGCTCGCTGGATGTGGTCATGACGGTCGGCAGCTCGGCGTTGTAGCGATGGTTGATCAGCTGGTAGAGCTTCTCGCGCGCCCAGGGGGTGGCCGATTCGGTGCCGATGTCGTCCAGGATGAGCAGGCGGGTGGAGCGGATCTCGTAGAAGCGGCGGTCGAGCGTGGTGGCGCTGTTGGGCGAAAAGGTCGCTCTCAGATAGTCGAGCAAGTCCGGCACGCCGACGAAGAGGGGCGGATAACCCAGCCCGGCCTGGTAGTTGCCGATCGCGGCCGCCAGGTGGGTCTTGCCGCAGCCGTAGGGACCGTAAAAGACCAGCCAGCCCTGGGGCGATTCGGCGAATTTCTTGGCGATCTCAAAGGCTTCCCGCAGCGATTGGGCGTCATCCTGCTCGAGGCGTTCGTTCTTGCGGAAGCTGAAGGAGCCAAAAGTCTGCTTGGAATGGTGATTGAGGCTCGAGAGTTCCGGGTGACCGATGTCGTCGGCAGGGTTGCGAAAGTCCGGCGCGAGGATCTCCACATGCGTGACCAGGTCGGGGTCCTGCAGGCGCGAGCGGATGCGCGGTTCGAAGTCGTTCAGGGCTTGATTGCTGGTGATCACGGTGGGCAGTTTGTTGATGTAGCGGTGATTGATGATCTGGAAGAGCTTTTCCTGCGCCCATGGGGTGGTGTTTTGCGTGCCAAAATCGTCCATGATGAGCAGGGGAATAGTGCGGATTTGGGTGATGCGCTCTTCAAAGCTGGCGTCGGAGGTGTTGCTGTAGGAGAAACGCAGCCAGTCGAGCAGGTCCGGCACGGTCAGGAAGAGCGTGCTGATGCCCATGCCAACGGCCTGGTTGGCGATGGCTGCGCCGAGGTGCGTTTTGCCAGAGCCGTAGGTGCCGGTGAGGAGCAGCCAGCCTGTTAAGGAGCCCGCAAAATTCTGGGCAGAGTTGAAGGCCTGCTGCAGCGAATCAGCCTGGGAGGTGCCCAAGCCCACGCGCCCGCGGGGCTTGAAACTGTCGAATGTCAGGTCGCTGAGCGCGCTGAGGTTGCTGAGGGAGAAGAGCTGATCGCGCTGGGAGGCCGTGACCTCGGCAAGCCGGCAGCTGCAAATTTCCATTTTGCCAAAATCCGGGTGGTCAATAGGAACATCCCGCCCCACAAAGCCCAGCCCGTGGCAGCGCGGGCAGTTCGGGTCGCCAATGTCGATGCCAGGGCGGCGAGCAGGGGTTGGCTCAGGGTTTTCGGCCGCTTTGCTGTTTCTGCTGGCGATAAAGTTCTCGAAATCTTTCAAGCGCGCTTTGAGTGGTTCCATGGGTAGAGTCACGTCCTTTTTCCTGCCAGGCTTTTAGAATTGCCTGGACATACTTCCAATTTCTGATGTTGCGGCTGACCGCTTCTTGCATGGCTTCGCGCAGCCAACTTTCGGGGTAGGTTTCGGCATCCGCCTTCAATATTTCGGCGACCATCGGCGTCAGTGGACCGATGTTTTGCTCGTAAAGGGTGAAAATGTTGGGCTTGTTGGGGTCTGGCAGCGGATTGGCGGCCTGGATCTCAGCAAGAGACAAGTTGCCTTCCCGCAGAGCTTCAAGACGCTGGATACCTTCAGGTGTGGCTGGGAAGAGCAGCAATGCTTGCTGTGAGCCTTCAGGGACTTCAGGGTAGGCGAGAAGCAACCCTTCTTCGAGCAGTTCAGCCAGGGCTATTTGCCAGCGGGTATCTTCAGGAGTAGGCATGTGGTCGAGGAGTATGTACTGCTCTACCACGTCTGAAGGGGTCTCTTGCCGGCTGAGCAGCTCGAAATAGCCCAGCAGAAGCAAAAGCGCGTCGCTTCCAAGCGCATCAGAGCGGGCGATGAGGTCGGATGGCAGTTTGACGCTTTGATAATTCCCTGAAAAATGGTTGCTCAAAAGTTTCTCCGCAGCTCTGATTAATCCACATAAGCTTTGTCGCGGAACATCGCGAGTTTCTCAATGAAGACCAGGTCAATACCGCTGTTGGTGGGACCGTTGCGGTGTTTGGCGACGATTAGTTTCGCCAGGTTATGCAGCGGGCTTTCTTCCTTCATCTGTTCGGGTCGGTTGATGAACATGACAATGTCGGCATCCTGTTCCAACGAACCGGATTCGCGCAGGTCGGAAAGCACGGGGGTTTTATCCTGGCGCTGCTCCACCGCGCGGGAAAGCTGAGCCGCGGCCATCACCGGCACGTCTAGGTCGCGCGCCAAGACCTTGAGATAGCGCGAAATGTACGAAACTTCCTGCACGCGGTTTTCGGTGCGGGTGTCGCCGGACATCAACTGGAGATAGTCGACGATCACCAAATCCAGGCCGATCTCCATCTGCATGCGGCGGCATTTGGTGCGCATTTGCAGGGGGGTGATGGCGGGGGTGTCATCGACGAAGATACGCGATTCGGAGAGCACACCCAGGGCGTGCACCACTTCCTGGGCTTCAGAGTCGCTTAGCTTGGCAGAACGCAGCTTTTGGGAGTCGATGTTGGTTTCCTGGGCGATCATACGTTGAATGAGCTGCTCAGCGGACATTTCGAGCGTGAAGAAGGCGACATTGCGCTTGAGGGCCAGGCCGACATGTTTGGCGATGCCGATCATGAAACCGGTCTTGCCCATACCCGGGCGACCAGCGACGATGATCAGGTCGGAACGCTGCAGACCGTCGAGGGCTTTGTCGACCGCTTTGAGGCCGGTCTCAAGCCCGGTTACTCCGCCGGGGATGCTGGCATTGAGCAGCAGGCGCTCAAGGTAGTCATCGGCGGCGTCGGCAATCGGCACCAGGTCGCGCTTGTAGCGTTCCTGACTGACCCCGAAGATGGCTTTTTCGGCGTCTGAGATGACGTTGTCCACGCCGGTATCTTTGCGATAGGCGAGCTTGGCGATGTCGTTTGCGGCAGTCAGCAAGCGCCGGCGCACAGCCAGGGCGCTGATGTTGCGGGCGTACGATTCTGCGTGCTGCGAGGAGGGGACGCGATTGGTGAGGGAGATCAGGTAATCCAAGCCGCCGACGTCTTCGAGGTGACCGCTGGTTTCGAGAGCTTCCTTGACGGTCAGAACGTCAAAATAGCTGTCAGACTTGAATAACTCGATGAAAGCTTCCCAGATCCAGCGGTTGCGGTGGAGGTAGAAATCCTCAGCGTTTACCAGCGGCGCGGCGTCCACATAGGCGTCCGGCGTGATGAGTACGGAGCCAATGAGAGCCTCCTCCATGTCGCGGTCAAAAAGCTGATTTGCGTCGGAGCTGGTTTGGGTACTGGTAAATTCAGGTTGTTCGCTCACTATGCTGCCTCACTTATGGAATGGGATCCTCATCTAAAGGGTCGCTGGGTTGATCTTTGTCTTTATCATCCTTGCCAAGTTGCCCGAGAAAGTCCTCAAAAATATCGAGATCCGCATCCACATCGGAGGAGTCTTCTTCGCTCCGGGCTTGCGGCAGGACATCTTCCGGGCGGATGCCGACCGCGTCGAGGATGTCCTCATCGACGAAGACCGGGGCTTTGGCACGAATGGCGATTGCGATCGCGTCTGACGGGCGGCTGTCGATAATTTTTCGGACGCCATTTTGCTCGAGAATGAGGCTGGCATAGAAGGTGTCATTTTCGAGATTGATGACTTCCACACGTTCCAGGCGAATATCGAGCGCGTTCATGACGGAAATAATAAGATCGTGGGTAAGTGGGCGTGCAATGGCCACACCTTGAAGCGCGATAGTAATTGAGTCTGTTTCAGGCACACCCATCCAGATGGGGAGGTAGCGTTCGGAATCCTTTTCCTTGAGGACAGTAATCCGGTCCTGATTGGTCAGGCTGACGCGGATACTATCAATTATGCACTCGATCATTTTTCCCATAATGCACCAAATTTCATATTTATGTTGGTTATGTCATAGTGATTCTAACATGTAAGCCCAGCGAATCAACTGAGCGAACCTTAAAAATTCGGAAAATATTAGAATTCGAAAAAAGAGTGTGTGATTTTGGGGCAATGTACTATAATAGAGTTTCGAGGGAAGGCTATGAAGTAGTTTTTCTTTGGAGACGGACCTGGTTATCAAAGAAAATAAAAGAGGACAGTTTTGCACATGGCAGAATCATTACAGGTGCTATTGATAGAGGGGAAACGGAATGTAGCCCGACGTTTTGCCAGTGATCTTGAGAAAAAGGGATATTACTTAAAAGTTGAAAGCAGTGGTAGTAACGGACTCGATGCTTTGCAACACTTCACCCCGGATGTGGTCGTAATCAACGCGGCTTCCCTGCGCACAAACGGTATGCGCCTGGTGAGTTGGTTCCACAACAGCCTCCCTGCAACGCCTTTGTGCCTGATTGTGGCAGAAAATGAGCCGGTTGCGGAAACAGAGAACGTTAATTTCTTCCTCAGGTTGCCTTTCACGGTTCAAAAACTGGTCAACCGCTTGCGGACGCTTGAAAATAACAGCCATAAGGGCATGCTTGTAAGGGGGGATTTGGTTTTGAACCCGGATAGCCGAATTGCGGTTTACAAGAATAAGGAAGTTCATCTAACCCCACGCCTGGCTGATCTGCTAGGAAAAATGATGGAGAAACCTGGAGAGGTTCTGACCCGGGAAGACTTGTTCAAGGCAGTCTGGGATACTGATTACGTGGAAGACACACGCACCCTGGACGTGCACATCAGTTGGCTGCGGCAGGCATTGGAAGACGACGCTCACCATCCGGATTTGATCAAAACCATCCGCAGCAAAGGATACATGCTGAAGGTTTAGAATTGTGTCTTAATTAAATAAAACACCTCTGTGAATTACACAGAGGTGTTTTTTGATTTGAATTGTTCTAGTGAATAAATCCGTAAACCAGGGCGAGCAGCACGCCGCCGGCAATCACGCTGCCGAGCTGTCCGGCTGTGTTCGAGCCCATCGCGTGCATCAGGATGAAGTTGGAGGGGTCTTCCTCCAGGGCCATCTTCGCGCTCAGCCGTCCGGCCATCGGGAAAGCTGAAATTCCGCAGGCACCAATGAGAGGGTTCACCTTGCCGCGTGTGACGGCAGCCATCAACTTGCCAAATAGCAAGCCCGCCACGGTGTCTACCACGAAGGCCAGCAAACCCAAAGCCAGGATCATGAGCGTGTTGAGATTCAGGAAACTCTGCGCGGTCATGGTTGAGCCAATTGCCAGCCCCAAAAAGAGCGTGGCAATGTTGATCAGTTCGTTTTGCGCCATCTTGCTGAGGCGCTCCACCACCAAAGCTTCACGCAGCAGGTTGCCGAGCATCAGGGCGGCCATGAGGGGGGCAGCATCAGGCGCAACCAGCGCAACAAGCAGCGTGACGATGATGGGGAAAAGCACCAGGGTGAGGCGAGAAACCGGCTTTGGAGAGTATTCCATGCGGATCAAGCGTTCTTTGCGGGTTGTCATCAGGCGCATGATCGGGGGTTGAATGATTGGGATCAGGCTCATGTAGGAATACGCCGCCACCGCGATCGGCGCAATGATATTGGGTGCCAGGCGTTCGCCTACAAAGATCGCTGTCGGGCCGTCGATCGCTCCGATGGAGCCGATCGCGGCAGCTTCATTCAGCGGAAAACCCAGAATGATAGCGAGCAAGAGTGTGAAATAGATGCCGAACTGTCCGGCGGCACCAAGCAGCACCAGGCTGGGCTGGCTGAGCAACGGGCTGAAGTCGATCATGGCGCCGACGCCGATGAAGATCAGCAGTGGAAATAGTTCCGTTTTGATGCCGGCAGCGTAGATGACTTTCATAAAGCCGAGTTCGTTGGACATGCCAAGGTTCGCGAGCAGGCAACCGAAGCCGATCGGAAGCAGCAAAACCGGTTCGTATTCCTTCCAGATGGCGAGGTAAATCAACACCAGGGCAACCACAATCATGACGGCATTCAACAATGTGAAATTGTTAAATCCCTTGGTGAGGTCAGCAATTAACTGGGTAAAGTCCATGCCTGCTCCTATGCCTGGAAGGTAAAAAGCGGTTGGTTATGCTTGACCAGATCGCCGGCGTTGACGTTCACCTGGGCGATGACACCATCGCGATCCGAGCGAATGACGTTTTTCATCTTCATGGCTTCCAGCATGCAGATCTGTTGACCTGACTTGACTGTCTGACCAGCCTGCACGTCGATCGAAACAATCACACCGGGAAGCGGCGCGTTCAGAGTCAGCCCGTTGCCAGCGCTTGGTGCGGGAGCGGCAGGCACAGCCACAGGAATCGGGGCTGGCTGCGTGGTTACGGCGGGAACCACTGCAGGACCTTGAACTTCAGGAAATACCTGGTAAAACTTACCGTCAACTTCTGCCAGAACAGGGTTGCTGTGAATGTCTTTAATGGAAACTTCGTAAACTTTTCCTTCAATTTCAACTTTGATGATCATGCGCTTCGTCCTCTGTTATTCTGTCGCGCAACCTGCTGCGCGCGACCTGCGGCGAGCCATGTGCTGCCGGTTTGAATGGATTGGGTATCGGCTGCGAAAGCAGTTTTGGGTTTGGCGCTCAGCGCATAAGCCACCGCAATGGCAGCAGCAAGCGCTGAAGCATCACCTGTCGCAGTTACAGCAGCAGGCTCAAGCTCTGGCCGGGAGGTGGCGGTTTCTTCAGCAGCCTCCTCTTTCTGGGGTCGGTTGGTGAGCTTGACCAGCAGGACCATGATTGCCCAAAGCAAAAGGATCATGGCAAACACGATCCCCATACCAGTAACCGTAATCAACAAGCCTTGTTTCAGGGTTTCGATCATTTCTTCCCCCTAAACCGGCATGTTGCCGTGCTTGCGCGGCGGATTGGTTTCGACTTTGTTCTGCAGAGCAGCCAGCGCTTCGATCAACTTCTGGCGAGTTTCTGCAGGCTCGATGACCTCATCGATGTATCCGGCTTTAGCGGCGACATAGGGATTCAGGTAGGTTTCCTGGTATTCCTGGGTAAGGCGGGCGCGTTCGGCTTCGGGGTCTGCCGCTGCTTTGATCTGTCTGCCATATAGGATGTTGGCAGCGCCTTCAGCTCCCATCACCGCGATTTCAGCTGAAGGCCAGGCATAGGTGATGTCTGTGCCGATGTATTTGCTACTCATAACCACGTATGCTCCTCCATAAGCTTTGCGCGTCACTACGCTGACTTTGGGGGAGGTGGCTTCCGCGTAGGCGTAGAGCACTTTGGCACCATGGCGGATAATTCCACCATATTCCTGGGCGACACCTGGCAAAAAGCCTGGGGAGTCGATGAAGGTCACGATCGGTAGGTTGAAGGCATCACACAGGCGAACTGTGCGGGCGATTTTATCAGCAGAATTGATGTCCATCACACCGGCCATCATCATCGGTTCCTGGGAGATCACTCCCACAGGGCGGCCAGCCAGGCGCGCAAATCCAACAATGGCGTTGGGGGCGTAACCAGCTTGCAGTTCAAGGAAGGAGCCCTGGTCCATGATGGCTTCGATCGCGGTGCGCATGCTGTAGGGCACGGTGGGGTCTGTGGGAACGAGGTTGTTCAGTTCTTCAGCGCGGCGGGTGGGGGCATCCTGCGTGGGGAGAAGGGGAGGCATGTCCACGTTATTGGACGGCAGGTAGGAAAGTGCCTGTCGTGCAAGGGCGATGGCATCCTGGTCGCTCGCGCCAACCATGTGGCAGTTGCCGCTGGTGGTGAGGTGAACATTGGCGCCGCCGAGGGTTTCCGAATCCACTTCTTCGCCGGTGACGGTCTTAATGACCGCGGGTCCGGTGAGGAACATGTAGGATTTGCCCTTGACCATAATGACCAGGTCGGTAACAGCGGGAGAATACGAGGCGCCGCCAGCGCAGGGTCCCATGATTAGGCTGATCTGGGGAACCACGCCGGAATAAATGGCATTGCGGCGAAATATTTCAGCATATCCGCCCAGGCTACGTACGCCTTCCTGGATGCGTGCGCCGCCGGAATCGATCATGCCGATGATCGGGGAGCCGGTTTTGACGGCGAGGTCCATCACGCGGCAGATCTTCTGCGCGTGAATCTCACCAAGCGAGCCGCCCTGGACGGTAAAATCCTGCGCGTAGACGTAAACAGTGCGTCCATCCACGCTGCCATAACCAGTGACAACGCCGTCGCCGAGAGTTTCATCGCCCTCAGGCGGGTTTACCTGTGTGGTCATGCTGCCAATTTCGCGGAAGGTGCCGGGGTCGAGCAGTAAGTCGATCCGTTCTCGGGCAGTAAGGCTGCCTTTGGCGTGCTGCCGGTCGATTCGATCCTGCCCGCCACCAAGTTTTGAAGCTTCCTGCATGCTCTTCAGCTTTTGAATACGGGAATCTGCCTCTGTCATTAACTCTCCTTAATGATTCAAATATTCCTCCCTTACGGGAGGTGGATCTGATGCGAATATTGTAACATTAGATTACACTGCAAAGTGGTTTTTATGATAGATACATGAGAAAAGTGAAATTACGCTCTGCAACAATAGCATTCTGGCGATTGTCATCCCATTATTGTTCGAAATCACACAACCTATATATCTTGGCGTGTTCTTTACCTCTTAGTTAAGAGGTTTACTTTTTTTCTCCCAATAGAATGACCAGTTTCTACCTTTAGAACAGAAAACGTTTCTTGTGTTACTCTGTGTTTACACTTGCACGTAAATACAAAATCTCCTGAGAGTCAGGAAACTTCGTTTGAAGGTCAGAAAGTAGGGAAATAACCTGAGATTTTTCTGTCCCTGTAATTGGATAAGCGGCCATGTCTACCAAAACCCTGGCAACCAGGTTTCCGATCTCTTGGGTAACCCCATCACGATGCAAAATAGCAGCTAAATCATTAAGGGTCTTTGTGAAATTTTTATGCGTGTCTAATTTGCTAGTTAAGATGATCAAACTGAGGTCGGAATAGATAACAGACTCTTGGGGACTCACATCTGGGACTTTAGAAACTGCTAACTTTGATACAATTTTTCCACCGCCTTTGGCATCATCTTGGGCTGACAACAGGATCAACAATCCTTTGGCGAGTTCCGCGTCAAACACTCGATTTCCAATAAAGGATTGGGATAACTCGGTAAGCTGCTCAACAGTTCTTGACAGATCTGAAACCTTTTGCTGTGTTATTGCCAACCTCACTAAGGTTTTAGATAACATTAATGCGATTTCCTCAGAATCGGGGTAAGTCTGCCTGTATTCATTCAAACTCGCAATAGTCTCCTGAACATTTTCAATGGAGTTCCGGCTTACTAATTGTTTAATAATTTCCATCGTCTCCTTATCGGGGTCTTCTATTTTGATCCGACAGGATTGTTGAAATGCAGCAAGCGACGATTTGATTTGCGATGTGTCCTTGAGATAGTCCTGACTCGCTGACGTAGCTTGCTGACTCTTAATTAGTTGTCGAGGGATTATCTCTGAATCGGGGAATGATTCTTTTAACTCAGAGAGCCACTCATTGATCATTTCGTTTTCTATTGGGTTGGTTTGATCTGCGGATATGTTAGCTAATCCTATTGCTAGAGAATCTGCAACCCTCGTTGCATTTTGGTAGTAGTATTGCAGGTTAGCAAGCTTACGGACTATCTTCCAGTTGTAATTCCTGTTACTTTGATCTGCCATAAGACCTAATAACCCCGTTGAGCAAAGGACTACTAACTCCTCATCTTCTGGGAATGATAGTGACAAGTCTGAGATGAGGTTAAATGCCTCTGTTTTTGATTCTGGATCTTTTCGTTCGAAAAGCAGGATATGTAAGGTTACTGCATACTCAAATGCTATTTTCTGCGATTTAGGAAAAGCTAGTAAAAGTTTTTTGATCTCCTCTGCAGTGTATTCGAGATCTTTGATTCTGAGACTGTGTGTCATCATATTAATTATGTCGTCAGACGGATCGAAGCGACCAGCCTTGTCAATAAACTTTTCATGCTGCTCCTTAAGAAAGGAAATGGCTCTTGCTTTATATTGCTCAGTTGTTTGGGTGCGAACAGCATAGCACATTCCCTTGGCAAGCATAAAGGCAATTTCTAGAGATTCAGGGTAAGCCTCCCGAAGCCCATAGAACTTGGAGACATTGGTAAACAACTCCTCCTCAGTTTTATGATTTGATGCCACAATCCCCAAACAATTGTAAAACATCGCTTTAATCTCATCCGAATCCGGGAAAGTTTGTTGTATCCTTGTGAGATAGGCGATGGTCTGAAACTGGGCTTCCAAGTTGTCTGCCTTGAAATGTAGAAATCGAAACATCCATCGAAAAAGTACCTTAGCAATTCTCTCAGAGCTGGGAAATTCTTGCTGGATATCAATGATTCGTTGGGATGACTCATTAACGAGGATTGTAAGTCTCTCTATGATTTTCCTTGTGCCCCCATAAAAAAGTTTATTAATCAGATTCTCCGTTCCTTTGACGAGGTAAAAGCTTATTTCTTCGTTGTCAGGATACGATTTTCGAAGTTCAACTAATTGATCTACATATTTCGTTAACTCCTCAACACTCCTATTAATGGTCATTCTATCGACTATAGAAGCAGCTTGAAGAGACGCATCTTCGGGAGATTCTGGTGTGGTTATCTGATTTTCGGTCACTTTATAGACAGAATTCTCTAATTTACTTTTGTTGACATCAGTTGTCGTTAACTCATTTAGAAGTTCAGACTGTAAGGTGGCAATCTCTTGGGATTCAGGAAAGACATTTTGAAGATTTCTTAATTGGTTGATCATTGTAGTTCGTCCTTTCTCTGAATCGGGATGCCTAATCTGATGGACCAATCTTTGAGCAAGTATCAATGCAACAATTTGCATTTGTGGGTAGGCTTCCGGCTCTATAGTTAGCCTGGATATCAATTGTTTTACATCGTCCTCGGTCGAAAAATTACTTGCTACAACCTCCAAGCCTTTTGAGAAATAGGCTCTTATTAGTTCTGAATCCGGGAATCTCTCATACATCTCTGAAAGCCGAGAAAATAAATGGAATTTGTATCCAATCCAGTTTTGGTTAAGCAAGATATTGACTGACCACTGGCATAGCACTAAAGCAATTCTTTCGGATTCCGGGAACAATTTTTCGAGAATTTGTAACTGTTGGAACCAGGATACCTTATTGTCTATTGCAATGTTAGACCGTTTTTCTTCATCGATAAAAGATTGAATGAATAATATTCTGGCAACCCCCATCGCAAGTTGATATGCGATGCTCTCAGATTTTGGAAAAGATTGAAAAATATTTAACACATTTCTAACGTAACCAACAGCCTGTCCTAATTTTGTTTGGGGAGTTAGCATGGTAATCAAGGAAATTGCCTGCTGCTCAGCCATTGCTTCCGAAATTGGTTCGTTCTGTTGTGATTCGGGGTCTTGTTTGATTACCTGGTCCTTCGGATCACCAATTTTAGATACCTCATCCTCACTTTTTTTGATGCTTGCAAGCATGACTAAGCATCTGTCGAGCATATTTTTAATATGTTCGGAATCAGGAAAGGCATGGTGAAGTTTTGTGAGGCGGGCGACTGATTGTGCTATCTCATCCACCTTACCTTGTTTACTTTTATATTCGACAAGAGTGGTAGAAAGCATCTTGGCTATTAGTTCTGAACCAGGGAAACACTCTTGCAGATGTATCAGTTCATAAAACGATTTGTCTCTGTCAAGCACACTTTTTTGCGACAATACTGACCAAAGCAATACTTTCGCATAAGAGTGGGCAATAGCCAAAGAATCAGGGAATGCACTGCGCAGTGTTTTGACCTTGCTTAAGGCATCTATTGACTTGATTTGTGAAAAATTCTGTTCCAAATTAGACGCCATAGATTCGGCTAACTGTAGGGCTATCTTCTGGGATTTTGGGTGGGAATCATTGAGTTTTATGAGTTTTTTGATAATTTTGGTCTTCTTAGATGGATCTTGCGAGGCTCTTACTTGTTTAGATAGTTCTTCGGCTTGGGTTTCTTGAAAAAATACATCATGGCGCTTAAACATAATTCCCTCTCATTCAAGTTTTTTTGGGAAAGAGTTACCTGTAAAAAACTCGTAAGTCACTAGTAAAAATTATAATACTTAAATAATAATGAGTACCAGCATTGTCGGCAAAATATTCCGAAAATACCTGGGAAAAATATCGAATATCATCCTCGACATGCGCTGAGCAAGTTCAAACACATATGAGACGATAGGGCTTTACAAAAAAGCACATTGGGGTCATCCTAAAGGG